>TARA_R110002167_G_scaffold179835_2_pt1 | contig 237828 bp, 206 predicted proteins | sample TARA_R110002167 | Tara Oceans TARA_R110002167 (sample SAMEA4398238) | marine metagenome | biome: Polar Biome; feature: [MES] marine water layer (ENVO:01000295) within the mesopelagic zone...; material: water (ENVO:00002006), including particulate matter (ENVO:01000060) such... | reverse complement strand
AAAAAAATGGCGATAAAAGATGCAGAATCTATTAATAGATACTTCTTGGATACCTCAAGTTGGTTACTTAAAGGTCATCTATTTAATCATCCTAACCCAAATAGCAAGCTTCCTATCATAAAAGGAAATATGTCTTTTAAAGACAATGTTTTATTATTACCTATAGAGCGGGGTGAGGCTGATATGTTTTTGATTTTTGCTAAGTTAGACAGCAAAAACCAAACTAAAAATAATAAGCTTAAGCAATGGCAAGGTTATTTGCTTGAACAATTGATTACCAAAAAGAAAAAATTTTCGTTTGTTGAAAAAACAAGCGAAAACGAATTTGTACGTGCTGTTGAGCCATTAGTGATAGATGAAACATGTAATTTATGTAAAGTATTTAAATTACAAAAAGCCGAGGGTATTGTTGCCGGAATATTCGTATCTGTTGATATGTCTAGCTACTTGGCAAAATCGTACGCTCACATAAGTAGTATGATTCGAAATATTGCGGTGATTTGGATACTGGGCCTAGCCGCCGTTATTTATGGTTATAGAAAAACGAGTAGTGCCGTAGCTCAAAAATTAAAAGACTATGAAGAAAATATTTTTAATCTCGTTGATATTATTGAAAAACGTGACAGCTATACGGCAGGCCATACGCAACGAGTTGCAAAATATGCAATGCTTATTGCTGATAAATTAAACATCTCTGATTACAATAAAGATCGGCTTTATCGTGCGTCTATGTTGCATGACATAGGGAAAATATCAACGCCTGACTCTATATTACTCAAACCGGGAAAACTGAGTGAGTTGGAATATAAAATAATCAAAGACCATGTAACAACAAGTTATGAAATACTCTCAAAAGTAACTATTTATCAGGATATTGCCGAAATAGTTCACCACCATCATGAATATTATGATGGCTCGGGGTACCCGCAAGGTCTCAAAAGTGATCAAATCCCTTTCTTGTCACAAATAATCACAGTTGCTGATGGCTTCGATGCCATGACGACCGATAGAATATATAAGGGGCGAAAGTCGGTAGCAGAAGCGCTAGCAGAAATATCTCAACTTAGTGGTCGTCAATTTAACCCTATTATTGCAAAAATTGCCCGTAGCGCCCTATCTAACGTCAGTACTGACCGTAATATATCTCAACTACCCGAATCTGATTTACAGCACGAACGTTTTTCTTATTTTTATAAAGACAATATTACCAGTGCCTATAATCAATGTTATCTTGAGCTATTGTTGTCAAAACAAAAGCATCAATTAAAAAAATATAGTTATGCACTCTTAATACAGGTGCATAACTTTACTCAATACAATGCAGAACATAGTTGGAGCAAGGGTGATGAAAAGCTTACTGAAATAGTAGTTGCATTACAAAGTTTGGAAGAAACTCATCTTGTTTTTAGGGTTTTTGGAGATGACTTCGTTCTTTTGCTAAAAAATAAAATTAAGGCATCACAAAGAGAGCGATTATTGAATAATGAATGTAAAGATACCTGCCTACATTATTCAACACATTATATTGACCTGCACGAACGTACATTTATGAATATAGATGAATTAGAAAAAATTATGCATAGGGCTCAATAATCTCTATTTCTTCGTTGAAAGTGATGACTCACCTAACCACCTTTTAGCCACCTAACCACCGTTTAACCACCAATGTATTGGCATTAATACCGTAAACAGTAAGGGTTGATGAACAAGGTAAATAATTAAACTGTGTTTACCAGGCCAAGTTAATCGTCGTATTAATTTATCATTTTTCAAACTTTTAAATTTAAAAATATCGTGATTTAACCATTGGCTATGGGCTAAAGGTATGCCTAACAAAATGACACCCAACCAAGGAAATAAGGGAACATAGTCGACAGTGTAATTTGGCAAAAATTCACTAAAATAAGAAAAGGGCCATTGTTTATCTAATAAACCTAGGAACCCTAGTATAATGATGCATGTACCTATTATTAGTGACAGTCGTGGATAAGGCACAAATAAAATGGCGCATAAACTAGCAATAAGAATAAAGTGCAATACACCAAAATAAATCCAATTTTGAGGAAACATTACCAGAGACATTAGTGTAATAAGCCCTGCACCAAAAGCGACTTTAGCTAATCGTGTTATAAATTTTTTTGGATGAATGTTTTGTGCATGACTATAGACAAGGCCGACACCAATACAGATAAAAAATAACGTTAAAATAACATAGCGAAAATGTTTCCAGCCATCACCATCAGGAATACCCCACGTAAGCCAACCAAAGTACTTTAAATCATAGATGAAGTGAAAAATAACCATTAAAAAAATTGCAAAGCTTCTTATTAAATCTAGGATAGAACTTCTTTTTGTCATTGTGATCAATAACCTTATTTTAAAAATGGAATTAAGTCTAAAGTTTGATCCTAATCAAGTTACTTTATAAACTCAACTATATAATGCTGTTTGTTGGCGGTACAGAGTTTTATGGTCACGGAATCAGTGGTTTTTCAAAGATTATTTTTTGCTCAAAAATTATTCTTGCTCTATGCTTATCAACTTATAAAAACATTTTTTGAATTAACTAAGCGTCGAGATCTCCTCACGCTGTAACATAATACTAAGGTGAAACCATGAGAAAGGTACTTCTCCAATCGGCTGTAACAGCAGCCCTCTCAATGTCAATGATGACAACTGTTAATGCACAAGAAGGCTCAGCACTAGATATTGGTCGATTGGCTATATCGGGTTATGGCGATGTTACTTATATCAACCAACCTAACATGACAGATGCTAATGGCAATGATACTCAAAATAATGTTGCTGCACGATTTGTTCCGATTTTTTTGTTTCAGATGTCTGAAAAAATTCATATTGAAACTGAACTAGAATTTAGTACCACAGCTGAAGGCGAAACAGAAACTATTCTTGAATACGCTAATATGCATTACTTTTTTAATGATAATACTATCATTACTGCTGGTAAATTTTTATTGCCTTTTGGTCAATTTGGAGCGAATTTACACCCAAGTTGGATAAATAAAGCAGCAAGTAATCCTGGTCTATATGGTGGCCATGGTGGTAATGGCTCATTAGGTGGTATTACCGGTATTATGGGTGATACCGGTATTAGTATCGCTAATACTTGGAATTTAGGTGATGCGGGTCGTATTTTTACCGATTTTTATACCGTAAGTGGTCCACGCCAAGAAGCTGGTGATCATGGTGGCGGCGTTGATATGGAGGTTAAAAAAGGCGATAACAATGACACTATGGCATTTGGTGGTCGTGTAGCGTATGCATTTTTACCTGAATGGGAAATCGGGGTTTCTTATTACTCAGGTAAATATAGCGATGACGGTGATTTAAACTACAATGCTTATAACATCGATTTCAATTGGGTTGGTAGTTATGCCAGTGTTCGAGGTGAAATTTTTGGTTCTACTGCTGAAACTGAGTGGGAAGAAGAAATTGAGTTACCTGATGGAACCGAAGAGCATGAAGAGTTTTTACAAGACTTAGATAAAAGTGGCTGGTATGTACAAGGTACTTGGCAAGCTCGCCAGTTAGGTATTAATTGGTTAAACCCAGTTGAGTTTGTTGTGCGTTATTCTGATATTGAGTCAGATTTTGACGGCAGCGTTGCTCATGAGTTAGAAGAAGATTATGGTACAATGGGCAGTCGTATTTATTATGGTGCTAATTATTGGTTAACGCCAAGTGCGGTATTAAAATTAGGTGCTGAAAGCACTTCTTTAGATGTTGAAGGTGGTGGTCATGGTGCAGTAGTCGATGATCGTATCTTTTTACAATTAGCATTTGGCTTTTAAGGAGCACACCCATGAAATTAGTTAAATTATTATTACCCGTAATTGCGTTGACCCTCAGTGCATTTTCAGTGCAAGCAGAACATGTGAGCGATCCCTTGTTGGTTGGCGAAGGTGCCAAAGTCTATAGTGAAAACTGTGGTAGATGTCACAATGCGCGTCCAGCGGAAGAGTACTCTAAAAAAGAATGGTCAGTGGTCATTCCTCATATGAGAGCAAAAGCACATATGACAGGTAAAGAAGCCCTTGCGGTAGAAGCCTTTCTAGCTAGCACTTTAACGGCGGATGTTCGAAATACAGCAGATCATGACAATGCGGATGCACCTAAGAAAACTGGCGCTGAATTAGTCGCACAATTTGGTTGTCAGGGCTGTCATCAAATAAAAGGCGAAGGTGGGAAATTAGGACCAGCTTTAGATGACGTGATATCAAGTAAAGGTGAAGCGTTTGTACTTAAAAAATTAGCCAATCCTAAATTCGATAATGCAGCATCAGCTATGCCTAGATATCCAATGAATAAAGATGATATGGGTGCAATTGTTGATTTCTTAAAAAATCAATAAAGCTGAATATCATTAAAGTGTTTTAGCGGCATTTTTTAGCGGCAATATGAACAGTGTTTTTATATTGTCGCTATTTAGCTATTTAGCTATTTAATATATGAGTTAAATTTATGTTTATTGAAATGAAACATAGCTTTGACTCTTTTCTTTGATCTAGAGCAAAACAAGTCGTATGAAATAAACTAATATAAAATTTGTGATAAATTTGGTTATGGTCAATATGTTATCTAATTTTAAAGGTTTTATCGCAGTCGTTATTATTTTGTTATTTACACAGCAGAGTTTTGCTGCGTATGTGCCAATGAATTGTGATGACATGAAAAATGCTACTATCACCAGTTCATATAACTATTCCCATTTAACCGCCCAAATGACCCTGTATGGTCATTACTCATTTTCAAAAGATAAAAATTCTTCTCATGAAGAGTGTAACGTTTGTAATTCTGGTGATTGTACATGCAATGAAAGAGGAGGGTGTTTAAGCGCTACTATTTCGACCTCTACGCAAACTATAAAGCAAATGTATACGCTATTCGCGGATCATGGTAATAGATATACATATCAAGAAGAATACCCAGATTCAGGTGTTTACCTGCACTTATTTAAACCTCCAATTCATATTTTGCCTCAGGATTAATGCGTCTTTAGCACGTACATTGATTCAACGTTTTTTAGCCATTAACGCTTACCCTTTTTTTTCAATAACATTTACAGATTTTCACTTGACCTATGCCTTAGACACAGGCATAAGCTAAACATAGGTTAGCAAACCAACATTTTGTTTTACGTGTTATGAATGAGGAATCGTGTGATGAGAGTAACAGAATTAGCAAAAACTATGAACACAACGCCAGATACAGTGCGTTATTACACCAGAATTGGACTTATTGTTCCTATCAAAAACTCTAATAATGGTTATAAGGCTTATGGCGAAAAGGTACAACAGAGACTAAAGTTTATCTTAAGTGCTAGACAATTAGATTTTTCAGTTGAAGAGATCACAAATATTTTAATCGAATCTGATAAGGGCCATACCGCTTGCCCATTGGTTAGAGAGATTGTTGAACATCGGCTTGCTGAAACAGAAAAGCAGTTTCAAGCAGCATTGTTATTAAGAGAGAAACTAAGAAATGCCATTGATGATTGGCAAGATAAACCAAATAAAGCCCCCACAGGGCGCATGATTTGTCACCTTATTGAAGGTGAAGCGCGCCAAGGAGGTAATAATGAATAAATTAACGGGTAATACTACCAATAAAAATACTCAAGAATTGATTATAGAAGGGGCGGGTTGCGCAAGTTGCGTCGGTAAAATTCAAACTGCTTTAAATGCGGTTAGTGGCGTAGAGAATGCCGAAATGAATTTTGCACTACGAACAGTCTCTATAAGTGGCGACGTTGACGCTGATGTACTTATCAAGACTATTGAAACGATAGGCTACAACGCTAGAAGTGCAAGTGACAGTAGTGATGACGAATTATTGGATGAAAAAGAAGTTGCCGACCAAAACTACTACACCAGCTTAATGAGACAGATGTGGATTGCCTTAGGTCTGGGTGTTCCATTGATGATTTATAGCGTATTTGGCGGCCCTATGACCGTTGACACTTCGCTAGAGCGAGGTGTTTGGTTATTTATCGGTATCTTATGCGCAGCCATTATGTATTTTGCAGGTAAACATTTTTACATCGGTGCTTGGAAATCATTTACTAATCACACTGCTAATATGGATACCTTAATTGCACTCGGCACGGGTACTGCTTGGATTTATTCAATGATCGTTGTGTTCTTTCCTATGGCATTGCCCGAGATGGCACGACATGTTTATTTTGAAGCAACGGCAATGATTATAGGGTTAATCAATCTAGGGTTAGCGCTTGAAGTGAAAGCACGAGGAAAAACGAGTGAAGCTATAAAACGCTTAATTGGTTTACAAGCTAAAACTGCGCGTGTTGTCCGTGATAAAAAAGAAATTGATATAGCAATCGAGCAGGTTCTACTCAATGACATTGTACGGGTAAGACCTGGAGAGAAAATTCCAGTAGATGGTATTGTAACGCAAGGACACACGTCAATAGATGAGTCGATGCTAACGGGTGAGCCAATGCCTGTTGAGAAAGTTGAAGATGATGAAATTGTTGCAGGTACGTTAAATAAATCAGGTTCAATTCTATTTAAAGCAACTAGAGTCGGTAAAGATACGGCATTAGCACAAATTATCAATATGGTTAAAAGAGCACAAAACTCTAAACCTCCCATTGGTCGTTTAGCTGATATTATTTCAGCGTATTTTGTTCCTGTTGTTATGATCATCTCAATTGTTAGTGCGTTAGTGTGGCTTAACTTTGGTCCAGCACCCGCTTTAGCTTATGCCATTGTTTCAGCAACAACCGTTTTGATTATCGCCTGTCCTTGTGCGCTTGGATTAGCCACACCTATGTCTGTTATGGTTGGCGTTGGTAAAGCTGCTGAGGCAGGCGTGTTGATACGTAATGGCGAAGCATTGCAAACTGCGTCAAAAATTACCGCAATGATCTTAGATAAGACAGGAACAATAACCGAGGGAGCTCCTAAAGTAACTGATATTATTATTGCGGATAAAACCCATACAGAAAAATATATTTTAACCGTAGCCGCCAGTATTGAAAGTGGCTCTGAACACCCCCTTGCACAAGCCATAGTTGATTCAGCACTTGAGCAAGCAATTGATCCTGAAACTATTAGTGACTTTCAAGCGATTGCAGGATATGGCGTAGAAGCACAGTTTAACGGCCAGAAAATACTTTTTGGTAATCAAAAGTTGATGTTGAAAAATAGTGTAGCGTTAAATGACTTTGTTGATAAGGCACAGCAACTTGCTGATGAAGCTAAAACGCCGATGTATTTAGCTATTGATAACAAACTCGCCGCAATTATTGCGGTATCTGACCCTATTAAGACAGACTCAATCGCAGCGATAAAAAGGCTTCAGGCTAACGGTATCCGTGTGGTTATGCTTACGGGGGACAATAGCGCGACTGCTAATGCTGTTGCTAAAAAAGTCGGTATTACAGAAGTCTTTGCCGAAGTTCTACCTGAAGAAAAATCAAATAAAGTTGCTGAGCTTCAAGCGCAAGGTGAAATAGTAGGCATGACCGGAGATGGTATTAATGACGCCCCAGCATTGGCATTGGCCAATGTTGGATTTGCCATTGGTACAGGAACCGATGTTGCCATTGAAAGTGCAGATATTACCTTGATGAGAGGCTCATTACATGGCCTTGCTGATGCAATAGCGGTTAGTAAAGCAACACTTCGCAATATCAAACAAAATCTTTTTGGTGCATTTATTTACAACGTTGCCGGGGTTCCTTTTGCTGCCGGATTACTTTATCCGTTTTTCGGATTGATGTTAAACCCCGTAATTGCAGGAGCAGCAATGGCATTCTCTTCTTTGACGGTCGTGAGTAATGCAAACCGATTGAGGTTATTTAAGCCTCAAGAACATTAATGCTTAGTAAGCATTGAGATAAGAATTTAGACAAGGAATAAATGAAATGATGATAGTTAATTTATTGGGATTAGTACTTATTGGGCTAATTATTTGGTGGTTTTGGTTATATAAACCCGCCAAAGCTGTAGATACAAGTAGACAAAATATCACGATAATTGTGAATAACGGTATTTATCAACCCTCAAGAATAAAGATTGTAGCGGGAAAGAAAACATCGCTGCAATTTCACCGTAAAGATGGTAGCCCTTGCGCTGCAACAGTGCTATTTCCTGAATTTGAAATAAGTGAAGAGCTGCCTTTAGATGTCAATAAAATTATTGATTTGCCCGCTATGCCGTCGGGTGAATATTTGTTTCATTGTCCAATGAAAATGTATAGCGGCACTTTGGTTGTTGAGTAGGAACAGGATTAATAGAGGTGAAAATTATGAAGTTTAAAAAAGTTACAGCAATTATTAATGCAATGAAGTTAGACAATGTAGCAAGCGCCCTCAACGAAAATGGGGTAAACGGTTTTACCATTCATCCTGTCAGAGGTAGGGGGAATTATTGCAATACATTTTCTAAAGATGGCTTAGTGACACATAAACAAATAGAAGTTTATACCCTTGACGTACATGCAACTAAGATAGCGCGTTTAATTATGAAAACAGCCGACGTTGCGCTAGATAGTGAGGGACTTGTAGCCATTACAAGTGTTGATGAATTGTTCTGGGTTTATCAACAAACGCCCGCTCAAGTTAGCGATTTTAACTTCATTGATAATTCGAGGGATAATTCCTCAAGAGAAGATCATGAGTAGCAAATAACGAAAACAACACAATCAAAAAAGGAGGTCATTATGACTGATTTAGATCATAGAGTTGGCGTTAGAGAAAGTAACCTAGTCGTTAGAAATCTCAGGCTCGCAAAGGTAACAGAGAAAAATATTGACGCATTAATTGAAGAAATAAACCAAATGTTCGGCTTAGACGAGGTTTCATTTAATCGAAAGGACGAGTCTATTTATTTAGCTTACGATGCGGTCAATTTGAACCTTGACGGTATTGTAGACGTTATCAAAAAGCATGGTGTAGATATCCATGATGATTGGTGGACTCACACGAAGGAAAGCTATTACAAATTTTGTGATCAAAACACAAAAGATAATTTCAAACATGAACCTTGGAGTTGCCATAAAACACCGCCGGGTTCGATTAAAAGAAAACGTTAAATTCAATCAAAACAATTTAAAGAGGAATTAATTATGTTCACTAAAATATCTAAAACAATTGCACTTGTCGTTTTTGCAATAGTACTCACGGGTTGTGCAAACAGCGACTTTTCACATAGCTACCTAATGCGTGGTCAAGTGGTTTCAGTTTCATCTGATAATATTATTGTATGTGTTGGCTTGGATGATGGTGCAAAAGTTGGTCAAGTTCTGAATACTTACCGATTTGAGCTCAATGATAAGTATGATGAAGGTTCAGATGTTTTCAAAAAAGTTGAGCAAGGACAAATTAGAATTGAAGAAGTTATTGATCAACATTTTGCTAAAGTTTCTGTTTTAAAAGGAGAAATCAAGAAGTCTGATATGGTTGAATTACACAAATAGAGAGTATCCCTTTGCGTGGTGTAATTTAGTTAAGCACCACGTTTTTTTCACCCAGCAAAACCTAATAGGAGACTAATGATGGAAGGTTTATTGTCGTTACTGTTTTACGCTTTATTGTTTTATTTTCTAATGCGCTTTGGCTGCGGTTCTCATATGGTGCATGGTCATCATAGTGAAGCAGATAAAAAATCAAAGAATGAAGTTTTTATTGACCCCGTTTGTGGAAAAATTGTACCTGACAACGAAGGTTATGGAGAATTGGTAAATGGCAAATTGTTTCGTTTTTGTGCTAAACCTTGTTTAGAAGAGTTTGATAATAATATTGAACAATTAAGCAAAAAGCCTAATAAATTTACCGTTAAAGAGGAACAGAATCATGAAGCATAAAATTTCCCTTTTTGCTTTTGGTAATGCCACCAGTTTGTTTTTGTTAATGAGTTTTGTAATTTGTGTTGTATTTGACCTCATTCTTCCAGAACATGCAATGTACAGTGTGTGGTTAAAGTTATTACCCGGTTTTACTTGGATATCTTGGCAAAGTTTTTTCTTAGGTGCTGTTGAAAGCTACGCCTACGGGTGGTACATCGCGTTAATTTGGGTGCCGTTATATAACTATTTTGGTCATAAACTACCCTCTGGTTTAACTAAAAAATAAGAGTTAAATAATAATGAATTAAGGATTGATAATGGAATTTTCGCATTCAGGAATTTGGGCTATGTCGGCGATCATGATAGTGATTGCTTCATGGTTTTTATATCGCTACTTAGCACCTGAAAATTGGCGAGAATGGGCGGGTGCAGGTGTTGTACAAGCTTTTATAATAGCGTTATATGCAGAAATGTATGGTTTTCCTTTAACCATTTATTTACTCGCACGCTTTGGTGGCTTAGATGGTACAGAGTTAAACGCCAATCTTTGGTCTTCCTTGCTGGGGATGGGCGAAACAGGCATGTTCATATCAATGATCTTAGGATATATTTTACTTTTTTTTGGCGTTGGTTTGTTTTTTCAAGGGTGGCGACAAGTGTACAAAGCACAAGAGCAAAAAACATTAGTTACCACTGGGCTTTATGCATTAGCACGTCATCCACAGTACACTGGTCTATTTATTGCCTTGTTTGGCGAAGGTGTTATACATTGGCCTACTTTATTCTCAGTAGGGCTGTTCCCCGTTATTGTGTTTATTTATTATCGACTGGCATTGCGAGAAGAAAAAATGGTTATCGCCGAATTTGGTCAAGAATACTTTGCATATAAAGCTAAAACACCCATGTTTTTACCAATGAAAACTCAATGGAAAACATTTTGGCAACAATCACGAGTGAGTGAATGATTTTGCAAAGGAATAAATCACTCTTGATGATTTCATAAATAAGGATTAAAAATGGCGTTAACTCAACACACGTTAAAGGCAGTGGCAATGGGAATAGATACCCATCATGAACCCGTGGCATATATGAGACAAGATTGTCATATTTGTCGCTCTGAAGGGTTTGTTGCTAATACTCGTGTTCTATTACGAACTGAAAAAAATGCACTTATTGTCACACTCAATGTTGTTCGTAATGACAAACTTTCTCCTAATGAAATTGGCTTGTCAGATATCGCGTTTAAGCAACTTCAGTGCATTGAGGGGAAAAAAATATCGATCTCTCATGCCCCCATTGTTACTTCGCTAAGCTATGTCCGCAAAAAAATATTTGGCAGTGAGTTAACAGAAAAAGAAATAACTAACATCATAAAAGACATCAGCAAGCATAACTACAGTGATATTGAAATTGCTAGCTTTCTTAGTGCGTGTGCAGGTAACAGGATGAGTGAAGCTGAGATAGTCTATTTGACTCAAGCGATGGTTTCCTGTGGAAAAAAATTAACATGGGGAAACAGGAAAAAAATCTTCGATAAACACTGTATTGGTGGGCTACCAGGTAATAGAACAACACCGCTTGTTGTCTCTATTGCAAGTGCAGCAGGGCTGATAATTCCAAAGACATCATCACGAGCAATAACATCACCCGCAGGTACCGCCGATACCATGGAAAGCCTTGCAAATGTTAATTTAGATATGAATCAAATTAAAAATGTTGTTGCTAAAACAGGGGCGTGCTTGGCATGGGGAGGAGCCGTTAATTTAAGCCCCGCAGATGATATGTTAATTCGTATTGAACGAGCCTTAAATATTGATGGAGAAGGTCAGTTAATCGCATCTGTGCTTTCAAAAAAAATTGCTGCTGGTTCAACTCACGTCATTATTGATATTCCGGTTGGTGATACGGCTAAAGTTCGTTCAAAAAAAGATGCCGCTCGACTGGCTGAATTGTTTACCAATGTGGGTAATGCCTGTCATATCAAGGTTCGATGCTTAATTACTGACGGCAGCAAGCCAATCGGTGCAGGAATAGGTCCTTCAGAAGAAGCTAAAGATATTTTGGCTGTACTTGCCTGTAGCGAAAATGCCCCGCAAGACTTAAGAGAAAGAGCACTCTTTCTAACCGCAAATTTATTCGATATGAACGATGGTCTTGGTATCAATGCAGGGATAGATTTAGCAACCTCAATTCTTGATAGTGGTCAGGCATTATGTCAGTTTAATAACATTATTTTAGCGCAAGGAGAGCCAAAAACGCTTAGAGAAGCCTCCCATAAACATACAGAAACTTCAGAAAGTTCGGGTGTTTTATTAGTAATTGATAACCGTAAATTAGCTCGTTTGGCTAAACTGGCGGGTGCTCCATTTTCTTTGAACTCTGGACTTAGACTACATGTGAATGTTGGTAGTCACATTGCTCAAGGAACTCAATTATTCACCCTGTTTAGTGAAAGCCATGGAGAAATGGCTTATGCACTAGATTATTATCAAGATAACACTGATATTTTTCAATTTAAGGATTAGAAAATGAAGCATTTATCAAATAATTTACCCGTTATATTTTCACTAAATTCTGATGATCTTGTGGCAAGTTTATGCAAATATCTTAACGGTGAAACTGGCTACTACAATAAACGTGACTTCCCTGATGGTGAATCATACTTGTGCATTAAAACTGATGTGCATCAGCGTCACTGTATCGTTGTTGCGGATATGTCGCATCCAAATAGCAAATTTTTACCCTTATTATTTTTAGCCGATACGTTGCGAGAATTAGGGGCAACATCGGTAGGATTAATTGCCCCCTATTTAAGTTATATGCGACAAGACAGGCGTTTTCTTGATGGCGAGGCGATTACCTCTAAAATTTTTGCTAAATCGCTATCACATCATATTGATTATCTGGTTACAGTCGATCCTCATTTACATCGTTATCATTCTTTAGATGAAATATATTCAGTACCAAGCAAAGTTGTGCAAGGCGCACCAGCATTAGCCAAATGGCTTAAAGACCAAAGTGATTTATTGCTAGTTGGGCCTGATTCAGAAAGTGAGCAGTGGGTCAGTGAAATAGCTAAATATAGTGGTCATCCATTTATCATTGGTGACAAAATTAGACATGGTGATCGTGACGTCGAGATAACATTACCCGATGTAAGTGCATATACTGAGTTAACGGCTGTTATTATTGACGACGTTATCTCAAGTGGACAAACTATTTTATGCTGTATAGATGCGCTGCATAACGCAGGAATTCGGAATATAAAATGTGCAGCGGTACATGGTATTTTTGCCGACGGTGTTGATCAAAAATTACTTGATGCAGGTTTATCTGCATTGATCACCAGTAATACCATTGCGCATTCCTCAAATGTGGTTGATATTTCCCCTTTATTAATTGAACCTGTTAACGAATGTATGTTGCAGGTTTCGGAGCGTATAAAATGAAAATAACATTCCTTGGTGGTACAGAAACAGTCACGGGATCAAAATATTTTGTTGAAACCGAAAATACCAAAATTTTAGTCGATTGTGGTCTTTATCAAGGCTATAAGTGGTTACGCGAGCGCAACAGAGAACCCTTACCGTTAAACATTAAAGACCTTGATGCAATTGTTTTGACTCATGCGCATTTGGATCATTCTGGTTTTATTCCTGTCTTATACAAACAAGGCTATCGCGGCCCTGTTTTTACTCACGGGGCTACAATAGGTTTATGTTCAATTTTACTGCCTGACAGTGGTCATATTCAAGAAGATGACGCTAAATTTTATGGTAAATATAAGCTCAGTAAGCACAAAAATCCAGAACCCTTATACGATAAAGCAACCGCTGAAGCATCTTTGTCATTATTTGAGTCAGTAGATTTTGACCAAGAATTTTCGGTGGGAGATATCGATATTACCCTACAAAGTGTGGGTCATATATTGGGAGCCGCGAGTGTTATTTTAAAAGCTGATGGTAAGACCGTTGGTTTTTCGGGCGATGTTGGTCGACCGAACGATGCCATCATGTATCCGCCAACACCTTTACCCGAACTAGACTTACTGTTGCTAGAATCAACCTATGGCAATCGTTTACATGATACGGACGATCCCTTTGAACAACTTGCAGAGATTGTTAATTCGACGGCAAAAAAAGGGGGAGCTTTGTTGATCCCTAGCTTTGCTGTGGGTCGAACTGAATCAATACTGCATATGCTCGCGACATTGATAAAAGAAGAACGCATTCCAAAGTTGCCTATTTATCTTGATAGCCCCATGGCAATCAGTGTTTTTGATATTTATTGTAAATATTTCAAGTTAAATCGTTTAAATAAGCAAGCATGTCAGGAAATGTGTAACCTTGCTTCATTCACCCGAAAGGTTGATGAATCTAAAGCTTTGGCTGATATAACCATGCCTCATATTATTATCGCAGGCAGTGGTATGGCAACGGGAGGGCGTATATTGCATCATATGAAACGACTTATAGGTGATTACCGCACCACAGTACTATTTACAGGCTATTCTGCAGGTGGAACAAGAGGTGCGAAAATGATGGCAGGTAACGACACGGTAAAAATACATGGCAAGTGGTTGCCCATTAAGGCAAGAGTAGCAGTCTTGCATGGTTTATCTGGTCATGGCGATTATGCTGACATAACAAAGTGGCTATTATCTTCAAAGCTGAGAAAAAATACAAAAATTCAATTAGTTCACGGTGAGCCAGAAGCAAGCGAAGCAATGCGAGATCACTTAAGGCAAGAAACTAACTTTGACGTAGAAGTAGCGAGTTATCATAAAATTTTAAGGGTTTAGTTTAAGGGATTAGTTTGATGGTTTAGTATAGCTATTTATCACCATAGAGGTGTTATTTTAACTATAACGCGGAGGATTTATGACTTATTGGATCTACAGTCTGGGTTTGCCTGTACCAGTGGGAAGTAATCGTTTATTGAATAAACAAAATGTTCAGCCGTTACAAGCAATAGCAAAAAACAATCAAATTGCCGACACTGACAATAGCTTAATTCAGCCTAAAATTGAAAAAAATAAAAACTTAGGTGCTCAACGTGTCGGTATAAACTCTGCCTATAAAAAACATTCACAAAATGACCGTCAATTGGTGGCAAGGGCCAGTGAAATTATGTCTAATCCTGTTATCACCTTATCAAAAGATATATCGTTTCAAGAGGCTTGGAAGAAATTTCAAGACTTTAGATTTCGTCATTTTCCTGTAGTTAATGAAGATGAACAGTTAATAGGGATAGTTTCAGACCGAGATATGCTGGCTAATGCTAAGATTATGGGTAATACAAAAGAGTTAATAAACACTCATCATTCTATTACAGAAATAATGGTTAGTACTGTTCTTACCGCCTCTAGTGATACAAGTATTCATGAGATTTGCCAAGTGATGTTTAGTCAACATATTGGGGCACTGCCAATCGTTGACGAAGATAGATTGTTATTAGGACTTATTACTCGCAGCGATATTTTGCGTACTGTGATTAAAAATGAAGCGATGGAATTTTGGATATAACGTTCAATTTGACCAACAACGCCAAGATGCCAACTATCAAATCTATCATTAACTTTTTATAACTAAACAGTAATTCCTTTTCTCGAAATTTAAAATTCAGTTTAATTCAGTTTAAGTTCAGCTTACTTCGTTATCTTTATAACAGCACTAAATTAAAGGAGTGATGTTATGAAGTTATTAAATGAAAATGGGCAAAAGAAAAGTTCATTGGTTAGCGCCGATAACGAATATGTATGGGATCCTCTGGTACGCATATTTCATTGGACTTTGGTTATTGCTTTCGCAATCGCTTTTATCAGTGAAGATGATTATCTTACAATTCATTCTTGGGCTGGTTACACCATATTGAGTTTACTTATTATTAGAATATTTTGGGGTTTTGTGGGAACAAAGCATGCAAAGTTTTCAGATTTTATTTTTTCTAAACAAGATATTACACAATTTATAAAAGACACCTTCTCACTCAAAGCAAAACGATATGTAGGCCATAACCCAGCGGGTGGAGCGATGGTTTTTATTTTAATAGTAAGTTTGTTGTTTACTGCTTGTAGTGGCTTGATGATCTTTGCCATTGAAGAAGGTCAAGGGCCTTTAGCGTTCTTATTATCAGATGTCAGCCCTTTTTGGGGAGATATGATTGAAGAAGTACATGAGTTTTTCGCAAATTTTATTCTATTTCTTATCGCAGTACATATTGCTGGCGTAATCATTGAAAGCTTAATCCACCGTGAAAATCTCATCAAATCGATGTTTACAGGTAAGAAACGTCGTTAATAATAAAACTAATTACTTTAACTTTAGATCGATAGGAAAACCTATGTTCAAACAAATAATGTCTAAACAAATTTTCATAAAAAACATACTTTTTATTAGCTTAATAATTGGCATTTCAACAAGCCTTATGGCTGCGAATATTGATAATGCAGTGACAAGAAAAGCAAGTAATCAAATTGAAAAGCTTAGCGTGACAAAAGGAAAGCAGCTATGGCAACAAAAGTTTATTGGAGAAAAACCTTATGCCGAACGTAGTTGTACTTCTTGTCATGGCGCTAACGTCGCACTGATGGGGAAACATATCAAAACCAATAAGCAAATAAAGCCAATGGCATTATCTAGCAACCCAAAGCGGTTTACAAAACAAGCGAAAGTCGATAAATGGTTTTTACGTAATTGCAAGTGGACTATGGGGCGAGAATGTACTCAGCAAGAAAAGCACGATATTACCGCTTACTTAACAAGCCAATAATTTTAATCGCCAGTTACTAAAAAAAATAAAAGGAATAAAGTATTATGAAAAAATCAACAATTGGAACATTACTGATAGTATCAACATTATCATTACTTAGTTTTGGTTTTCTGTCATCGCAACAAGCATTAGGTAATGATGATAATAAATTTTGGGATTTTTCGAACTTAAAACAACCAGGTGTTTTACCTGTTAACAATGAAAATTATAAAGAGGAATGTGGGAGTTGCCATATGGCTTATTCTCCGGGTTTATTACCAAAGCAGTCATGGATAAAAGTGATGAATAATCTCGAGGAACATTATGGCGATAATGCTGAATTATCATCACAACAACATACTGAAATACTGGCTTATTTAACAACGAATGCGGCCGATTTTTCAAAGTATAAACGTTCAAGAAAGATAATGGCCACGTTAGATGAGTCTAAAATTACTGATAGGATCACATTCACTCCTTATTTTATAAAAAAGCATGATGAAATCCCTCAAAAATTTGTAATTGATAACCCTAAAGTGGGTAGTTTTAGTCAATGTAACCTATGTCATACCAATACAAAAAATGGCTCATTCAGTGAAGATGAAGTGAGCATACCTGGGGTTGGTTATTGGCATGACTAATTTAAATTGTCAGTTAAACGGTAAGTTATTTTATTAGGAGCAATTAAATGGATAAGTTTTTTAAAATAAATCACCCAATTGTTGCCATTTTGTTATGTGGTGCAATAGCTATATCAGTGTTTTTTTCATTAACGCTTTTGGCAAAAGATCATAACAATGCCTTAGACTTGGTGAAAGCAGGTGAGATTATGCCCTTAGCCACTATTTTGAATAAACTAGAAAAGTTAGAACAGGGTCAAATCATTGAAGTGGAATTAGAAAAAAAGAAAAAAAGACTGATTTATGAAATAGAATTAGTTAATAAACAAGGTGTTGTTAAAAAGTATATTTTTGATGCTAAAAGTGGCGTGTTAATAAAAGAAAAAACTAAGGACTAATGCATGCGTTTATTGTTGGTTGAAGACGATCTTGATTTGATTCATACATTACAGAAAGATCTTGAGCGTGCGGGTTACGCAGTTGATGTCGCTAATGACGGCGTTGAAGCAAAGTTTTTAGGGGGTGAAGGTATTTATGATGTTGTTGTACTTGATCTAGGTCTGCCTAAATTAAGTGGACTTGAAGTACTTAAGTATTGGCGTAATCAAGGCTTGTTGTTACCTGTGATTGTTTTGACCGCGAGGGATGCTTGGCATGAACGCATTGATGGTTTTAAGGCTGGGGCAGATGATTATCTTGGTAAACCCTTTCACGTTGAAGAGCTATTAGCCCGTTTAAATGCGGTATTACAGCGCTCAAATAACACCGCACCGTCTAAAAATTTGATAAAAAAAGGCTTGGTTCTTGATAGTACCAATCAAACGGTTACTCTTGATAAAGAGTTAATACATGCGTTAACAGGCGTAGAGTTTCGTTTATTACGTTACTTCATGTCTCACCCTGAAAGAATATTATCCAAATCAACATTAACAGAACATGTTTATGATTTTGATTCAGACAAAGACAGTAATGTCATTGAAGTTTACGTAAAAAGGCTTCGTAACATTATTGGAAAACACCGCATAGAAACACGGCGCGGACAAGGTTATATATTTAAGGATATTTAATGAGCTATTCTTTGCAAAAAAAATTGGCTTCGGGGTTACTGGTTCGCTTAATCTCTGCGTTTATTGTTATATGGGTGTTAGTTAATTCAAGCGTGAGTTATTTAACCTATAATTATGTGTATACACGACTAGGGCATGATACTGAAACCATACTAGCGGCCCTTATTAAAAAGAATGATATTATTGATGATGATATCCTTGACGATACTGCGGATGAAAAAATATCCCATGTTGGTAGTGTTTATCAGCAGCCTTTTTCAGGTCATTACTTTGAGGTTATTACGGGTGACAAACGACTAAGATCAAGATCATTATGGGATCAACAGCTAACTTACCCCAAGGGATTTTCCACGCGAGAAAACCGACTTGAAGGTATTGGCCCAATGAAACAACCTTTACTGTTATTGGCCAGTAAATTTACGCGTGATGGACAAGCCATTATGATTGTTGTTGCTGAAGATATTACTGCTGCTGAAAAGGCTATGTCGAGCTTCAATAAAAAATTTACGGTAGCTGTCGCTATTATTATGTTCATTGTTATTTTCTTGCAAATTAAATCATTACGAAAAGGTTTGAGGCCATTAGCCAAATTACAACAAGATTTAATTAGCCTTGAAACGGGTAAAATAGCGAGTTTACAAACAGATGTTCCTGATGAATTATCGCCTTTAGTTGCTGAGATTAATCACTTGCACCAAGCACTTGCTGCAAGGATATCTCGACACCGTAATGCGCTTTCAGATCTTGCTCACGCATTAAAAAAACCATTAACCGTATTACAACAACTATCAAAAGATGAAAAACTTGAAAGCCTCCCTGATATAAAAAACATTTTGACAAAACAAATAGACAATACTCAACAATTAACGCAAAGAATATTAAACAAAGCGAGGCTAGCAGGGGCAGCACAATCAGGAAGCGCATTCAGTTTTGATGATGATCTTAAAGGTCTTATAGAGACATTAAATATGATGTATTGTGATAAAAATATACGTGCAACTGTCGAGGTAACAAAAGGAATAGATTATTTATTTGATCGAGAAGACATGTTAGAGCTGCTTGGAAACGTACTTGATAACGCTTATAAGTGGGCTGAAAATGTCATTTTAATTGAAATAAGCCAAAATAGGCGTATAAAAATTGTTATTGAAGATGATGGTTCAGGCATTCCATTAGATAAAATAAACACCATTACTGAGCGAGGAGTGCGTTTAGATGAAAGTGTTGATGGTCATGGGATTGGCCTTGGTATTGTTAATGATATTATTGAATATTACCAAGGTTCAATAATTTATGACATATCCGAAAAATTAGGTGGACTCAAAGTTACTATCGAATTGCCGTCATAAGTAATACCAAGTGATCAATTCATTAATTCAATTGGTATTAATTCAATTGGTATTAATCGCATTAGTTTTATCGCCGCTGGCATTATATGCTAGAGTTAATTGTGATGTTGGCTCAGTAACTGCTGGTAGAAATAAGCGCTTGAAAACTCATTTCATCCATGAAGGCAATACCTTGATTACATGCGTTTTACAGCCACTCTTTTAGTCACTTTAACTGTCGCCATAATACGTCTGTTTTGTGCGTGTGCGGCTTCAGTATTAGCTGAATTCAATAACTGTTCTTCACCATAACCAATGGCACTTAAACGACTTGCCTCAATACTATATTCATTGATTAATTTATTAATAATGGCGTTAGCACGTCTCTGTGAAAGCGTTTGGTTGTATGCCTTGCTACCAGGACTTGATGCGTGTCCTTCAATGGTAATTGAAGTGTCTGGATTTGCCGTTAAAAAATCAGCCATCGCTTTAATTTCGTCAGTAAATTTTGCTTTTATAATTGATTTATCGTGATCAAATTTCACTAATAGTTGAATCGACATTTCATGGTTAATAAAAATAGTACAGCCTTTAACATCAACTTTATCAACCATAGGTGAATTTGGACAAATATCGTTTTGATCGTACACACCATCTTTATCTGTGTCTTGAGGCTTAGGTTCAGAAGTCGGAGCTTTTGTTTTAGCAACATCACCAAAAAAGTAAACAAAACCAACTTGCGCTGTTAAGTCATCAAACCGTTCTGAAAATTGATAGTTAGCTTTTGATTCAAAATAGATTGCTGAACGTTCATTAAAATAATGACGGTAGCCTGCACCTAAATTCCCGGATATTTGTGAACTTACAATATCTAAATTATTCACACCAGCCAAAAGATAAAAATTCTTTTCTGTAGGAAAATAGAGCATATCTACCGATGTAGATGCACCATCAGATACATTAAATCCTGTTTTTTCTGTATTTAAGTCAAACTGACTGTATGAAAGCCTAAACTCTGTTGATGGCAACCAGCGGTAACCAAGATCTACACCAATCCCGTTGCCATTATCTAATGCGGAACTTGGATCGCTAGTAGCTAAACGTTCGTCGTCGGTTTCAATACGCAGGGCATGAATACCACCGTATGTTTTACCGACTAAATCAGTTGCTGCAGGTGCTTCATCTGCTAAAGCTGTAGGTAGTATTAATGCTGAATAAATAAACACAGCAAGCGCGCTGCATAAGTAAGTTTGTTTCATGTGGGGGATATTCCTTTATTATTTTCTATGTTTATGTCTCAATAAAAATCGAGCTTGCCAAGCGAGTGTTAAAATTAACACAAAATACACGGCATTAGCAGGCGCTTGTAAATTAAAATCAACCGTAATGTGGATCAACATACCTATAATCGCCATCATGCAGCCAAAAGCTGTGCCTTTCATCAAGTTATTTTTTCGGTTACATAGAGTATAAATAGCTTGCCATAAACTCGCAAATACTAACACCGCAAGTAATAGTGTCATAAGTAAACCGTATTCTATAGAGAACTGCAAATAATCGTTGTGTGCATGATCATAAAAAAGCTTAATATCATCACCCTTTACCATAGGAAAAACAGTATAAAAACTGCCTGCCCCCGTACCAATTAATGGATACTTTTTGATGAGTTCTAGGCCATAAATATTAACCTCATCACGAGTTTCTTGACTTAACGATGTTTGTTCAATTCGATTTTTAACCTTGTCTAAGCCAAACCATGCACCAAGGATAAAGGTGTCAATTATAAACAAACTAATGAGCAAAACAGTTAAACCTTTACTTCGTTGTTTAAAGTAAATAAATGCAAATATACCTGTTATAGTCATTGAGATAAAAAATGCAGCATTACCCATACGAGAACGAGACATCACTAAGCCTATCACCATTAATGCAAGCGCGATTCGTATAACCGCTTTTCCTTCAATTAATGCAGAAACTATGTTTCTTATTTTCTCTCTTGTAGAGCCAGCTGAATGTTGGGTGAGGTTTGCTACTAACAAACCTATGCCCATTGAAAGACAAAGCAGCAGAAAGTTAGCAAAGTGGTTTTTATAAATGAACCCACCAGTAGCGATCGTTGAGTTGTGGACTTCAAAGACCCAAGAAAGCTCATTGCTAGACATTGCTTGTAAGCTGCCATATACCGCTTGAAAAGTACCAGATAAAACAATAATAGTAAGCAGCTGTTTTAACCTAGACTCACTGGTGATCAGCAAAATAGATAAAATCATTATACAAAAATAGGCAAGCCCTTTATATGAAGCAACCCGTGTTTCACTCGGATCTAAAGATAATGTACGCCACTCATTGGGAAAGTATTGGTAAACATCGGCTAGATTAGGACTCAAACTATATAAAATAGTGCTTGGGAGTGGAATGTACTGCAGTATCAACCAACATTGTACGATTAAAAAACCAATCAACAAGTACTTATACGGCAAGAGTTTTTCAAAAATGTCATCTTTGTTTTTAATGGCAAAGTATAAATGAATAGATAAAAGAAGGAATACTATAATTTCAATTAAGCCCCATGCCCAAGGACGATTTGATCCCAATGGAATAGGTACCCAAAATATTAAGGCAAGAAAGGTATAATATTGAAATTTATTTTTTTGATTCATTCGCTTGAAAGGAGTCTAATGAACATTAATTGTTTGATAATAAAGTATTTAACGGTTAGTTCATAGAAAAGTATGCATTAAAAAATAGCTCATAGGGGAGTAAGCATTAAAAAAGGCCCTAAAGGACCTTTATTTCAATTGGTATAATACAATTGGTATCATACAATAATAACCTTTATCTCAGCTTAACTTTAGTTATTTGAAGCTGCTTGTGCTGTACCCGCACCGCCGTTACGACCACCAATAATTGGAGGAGCCGTAGCTGCCGATGGAGGGACGATAGTTAAGTTACCGCCAGCTGTAGGTTCTGATAATAACGCAGGGTTACCACCACCAGCAATCGCCGCTAAAAGGACATCTGCAGGAGCTAACAAACCAGAGTCAGCAACAACTTGCATGATTTGTTGCTGATCTGTTTCTGGCGCTAGTGATATTGCTGTTTCAACAATTTGATCTGTAATTGCAGGGCAATTAGTAGTTAACAAGGTTACCGTTTCAAGTAAGTTAGTCGTCTGTGCAGTGGACAAAATCGAGGAAAACTCAGCACAGTTAATATTTGTACCATCCGTTGGTGCTGATTGCTCAGCAGCTGATACCATACTGGTAATGCCAAAACTTAGGGCTAAGCCTAATACAACTTTTTTCATATTCCTTCTCCAGTAATCGTTCTTTTATAAAGAACTTAGTAAACCAATTTTAAATCTCAATGCTTAAAAAAGCAACAGTTTAAATAGTTTCGTACATAAGTAATCTCATTATACTAGGTATTGCCGCATTTACCCAGTAATAGCTGAAACTCAAGTTGAGTCTGTTGTTTAACTTATTGTGTTTTATGATCCACTTAACCCTACCAATCCTTTGGCTTTTCAATATAATAACCTTGAAAGTTATCAACAAAAAGTGATTGTAATTGTAGTAATTGTTCATTGTTTTCAACAAGCTCTGCGATAACATTAATGTTTAAGCTATGCGCAATATTTACTAACGATTGAACAAATAGTTGATTTTCAGTTGAACTCTGAATATTTTGACTATAACACCCATCTATTTTAACGTTTTCCGGTTGTATCGCCATTAAATGAGTAAATGACGAAGTACTTGCGCCAAAATGCTCTAAAGTAATTTGACAGCCCAACGCTTTGAGTTCCTTAATTAATAGACAGACACTGTCTGCATGTTGAATTAAGCTTTGTTCGCTGATTTCAAAAGTTAAGTATTTGCATATTTCTTTGTATGCATTCAATTCATTAATAAACCAAGAACAAAAATCTTGATGCCCTAAAGATGCAGCACTTAAGTTTAGTGCGATAGGACATTTTAATTGTTTAACCTGTAGCAATGCTTTTTGTATGACTAACTGATCGAATTGATCTGCTAAGTTAAGTCTTTCGGCAACAGCCATTAACTGTCCCATTGGGATAGGAATATTATTTTGTGTATGATTAAAACGAGCATATAACTCATGATACAGTAACTCTTCGTTTTTATTTTTGATAGCTTGAGCAACAAAAGTGACAGAATCACTCGCTAATAGTTGTTCTAATTGGCTTTTCCATAGCGTATTCCCCTGAACAATGGCGTCGTTGGCAGCAAACTGCCACCCATTTTTATCTGACAAAGCGCCTAACAAGGCATTATCTGCTTGTATTAATACATCGGCTAATTTGAGCTCAGTAGAAAAACCAGTAATACCGATATGGGCAAAACTGTTTAATTGATACGTCAAGTCTGCTTGATTACCTGCTTGATTAAATTTGGCTATCAAGGTTTGTGCAACTTGTTCACTTGTTTCTTTATCGGAATTTTGTAGCGTAACTGCAAAATCAGAACCTGCTAAACGAAAGGCCGTATTTTTTGAATGAGTACTTTCTGAATCAAGTACGTCATTAATAATACGGACAGCCGTTTTTACATATTCATCGCCAGCTAAATAACCGACAGATTTATTGACTGTATCTAAGTTTGATAATCGAATAATCATTAAGGAGCCACTGTTAGCTGTTTCTTTATTTAACAATAGTGCCTCAAACTTATTATTAAACGCACGTCTATTTGCCAAACCTGTTAACTCATCAACATAGGCAACTTTTTGATATTTCTCTGTTTGTTTAGTCAGTTCGTTAAACATATTTTGTAAAATGCGTGACATGCGGTTCATAGCATTAACAAACAGATTTAATTCTATTGGTTTGGGAATGTCACTTACTTGAACAAAATTACCTTTGCAAATATCATTGGCTTGTTCTGCTGCTTTCTTTATCGGGGCCGTAATAGTTTTTAAAATAAATGAAACTAAAGTACCTGCGATAATAAACAGAGCTAATATCATCCAAGAACTCTTTATTGCACTTTGCCATAATTGCTCATATCCAAAACCAGGATGGCTAGTAATTTGTAATATTTTTGGTTTAACCCAACCGTCGTAAATTTCAGTTGAAGCTTTTGGCGGAGTCAATGGGAACAAACTGACAAACCAAGCAGGTACTGAGTCAAATGTCATTGGGTTACTTCTTTCTAAAATTAGAGTACCTTTATTATCTGTAAGGCTAAATGCTTGATAATAACCGCTGTCAAAAATGGCATTTATCATGCCTTCAACCATGGGTAAATCGTCTGGATTACCAATAAAAGGTTTTATCGACAACCCCAGTGAAGTTGCCGTATCTTGGGCATGTGAAGCTAACTGATTATTAATATAACTACGGGTATTATCAACATTAATCCATAGTGTACTAACAAAAACTAATGTTAATACGAGTGTTAATCCCAAATAAAGCTGTTTAGATAAACTCATGATAATTCTCTATTAATTTTAATAATTATTTAAAAGTACTGTTTAAAAAAATATGACTATTGACCACGTTCAATACGGGTCATTAGGGTTTCCCATGTACTATGGCTACCTTTCTCTTTAATTTTTCGTCCACGCCCTTGGGCTTTCGCTGCCCATAAACCATCACCATTAAAACTATAAATAGGTTGTAGATCTTGGCGATAGTCGGCAGGAAGAATTTTTTTATTAATATTATCTAGCACCATTGGCATTGCATCAGGTGTTTCAAAATAGGCTAAAACCATATGAGACTGTTTGAGCCTTAAGGCACGCACATACATTAATCGTAATTTTTTTGCAGGAATGCCTAATGCGCGTAATGTAAAATATTTGGCAATAGTAAAATCTTCACAATCTCCTGCATTACGACCTAAAAATTCTATTGGAGTGGCCCAATAATCTTTTTGACCCCATACACGAATATCATCAACAAAACGTACACGATTGAAAAATCGGTTTACGGTATGTAGTTTGTCTTTCTCTGACTTATCTTGCTCATTTATCACCAGTTGCTGCCAAGCTTCAACACGTTCTCTTGCATCTTTATCGTAATCTTTCTCTACGCGATCGAATAAACCAGATGGGAATATGTCTATAGGGGAATCGGCAAGAATGCTAAAAGTAAGTATAAAAAAGGTGCTACTAATGAGAAAGGGTCTAAAAGTTGATATAAGGAACCTATTTAAATATGAATACACAAAGCTACCAAATTTTTTTATCAATAGAGGTTTTGATTGTTAAAAAAGAGAACAAAAGTAGACACATCCCATATTAATATTTCAGTTAAAAATGACAGTGTTTATATTGTTAAACTATATGAAATATAAGGGATATGCAAGAAAAGTTAAATAATCAATTAAAGAAAGTTTAAGGCGGTTATTGTTGTGAATGTATAAAGTAAAAGGCCATTGTTATTAATAACAATGGCCTTTCTAGAAAGTAGTGAGTAAAACTTAACTAAAACCTTAACTAAAACTTCAACTAAAACGTCTTAAGTTTACTAAGCATATTACGGCAGTACCAAATAATAAAAGAGTTGTTGGCTCTGGTACTTTAACCGCGGTAATAACTCTAAGTTGATCTGCATAAAGTGGTTTAACAAACAACGATAGATCAAGTTGACTCCCTGAAACGGTAACTTTATCCGCTGTATTGTTTGAATTAAAGAAAGCTTCTGGTTCTAAACCTCGTCCTATTGCATAAGTTGCATAAGTTGTTCCTGCTAATCCTAGTATTCCATCGCTTAAATCAAGGAACCCACTGCTGGGTACGATAAGATTTTGAGCGTAGGGTCTTGTTCCACTCCAAATAATGCCAAGAATTTCAGTATCAAAAAGATAGCTACCAACACCATTAAATGAATTCACAGTGCCTGAACCTACAGCATCAAAATTTAAAAAGAAGCTATTGACCTTTGTACCAGAAGAAATAACACTTGCAGCGTTCGTTGAACCCATATAGTCAACATTTAAATCACTGGTCAAAAGAAAATCTTCTTGCTCTGTGTACAAGAATATATTTGTGTTACTTTCAGGTAGTGCATTTAGAGCTAATGACGTTGGTAAGGGGTTAGTATCATCAATATTCCCGCTTAGTATTATACCTGCCTGAGCAGCAGCGGTTATTGATAAGGCGAAAAAAGAAATTAAAAGATGTTTAATCATTTTACTACAATTCCTATATTAAAAATTTACTCTAATGTGTACAGTTTACAAAACATAGTACAAATACACAAACTTAATTACATTAATGGTAAGCATGTTTTATGCCGTTATTTTTAATGTCTTTAAAATCAATCTATTGGGTTGGTTTTGTTTTTGGTTTATTGATCAAGTAAATTAAGCTGTAAAAATATCTGACATAGAATTTATGTAAATTTTATTCATTAGTATTTTATACGTTATGAAAGTTAACTTTATGTTTTACCTAAACTAATGTTATAAATGAGTTTCCGTAAATAAATAGTGTTTGAGATAGCAATAATGATAAAAACATTATTACTTCGTTACAAGTCTCTTAATTGGGCTATAGCTGACCAGCTGCTTGTAAGTGGAGTAAATTTTTTAACTGGGATTTTTATAGCAAGAATTTTAGGCTTGGAGGCGTTTGGCCAATTTACTATGATTTGGCTGATTATTTTATTTTTTTCTAGCATCCAAGAATCTTTATTGTTGTCGCCTATGATTTCTATAAGTGCGAAATTAACACCACAGAAGGCACGTAATTACTTTGATGGTATGTTTTCTTTAGCGCTATTATTTGCCCTTATTGCGTCTTTTACCCTAATTTTATTGCTATTCCTTTTTCCTCAATACGCATATGGAAAGCATGTATCGTCGGTTATAGTTGTTATTGTTTTTTTATTGTTATTCCAAGAAACATTAAGGCGTATTCTTTTTGCTAAAAATGAAAATAAATTGGTTTTTATTAACGATTTGATCAGTTATTTAGGACAATTTTCTCTGTTAGTGCTACTTTTTGTTTTTAAAGAGTCTATTGAACTAGTAGATGTTTTTCTGGTTATTGGCTCTAGTACATTGGCAGCGGTTATCTTTAGTTATTTTTCAATCCAGAATTTATATTTTTCTTTTAGAGAATTACTTTATGCATGGCAAAGAAATTGGCCAATGGCTAAATGGATGGTTTTATCTGCCATATCAAATTGGTTCACCGGTAATCTATTTATTATTATGGCGGGTATATATCTTGGAAACTCAGCCGTTGGCGCTTTAAAAGCAGCTCAGAATATTGTTGGTGTTAATCATATAATGTTTAAATTAATAGAAAATGTTGCTCCTGTTAAAGCGAGTAAACTACTTGTTGAGTCAGGTATAAACGCGATGATTTCTTACCTTAAGCAACTTACTGTAATATCAATAGATTGTTTTTCTATTTTTTCTTTGATTTTTATCGTTTTTTCTCAAGAATTGATGACATTTATTTATGGAGCTGAGTATACTAAATATAGTTGGCTGCTAGTGAGTTATAGCGGTATATATCTTTGTCTTTTGTTAGGGTTTCCATTGAGGATTTGTTTAAGGAGCTTAGAAAATACCAAACATATTTTTTATGCTTATCTTACAACGGGGTTAGTTTCATTGGTGCTGAGTAAGTTTTTCGTTATACAGTGGGCTTTGCAAGGCGTTATTTCGGGAATGTTAATTGTTAATGTGATAATGCTTATTATGTTGATGATATTTGTCAAACGTAGTGTTTTACAACATAAAGCTTATTCTACTTTATAAAGGTAGGTATAAAGGGAGTGATCTAAGTATGAGTGTAAAAGTCAGCGTTATAACGCCCGTATTAAATGGCATAGCAACAATCGCTGACTGTATTTCCTCGGTTAAGCAACAAGATTATGACAACATCGAACATATTATTATTGATGCCAACTCTACTGACGGCACCGTTGAATACATTGCGAGTCAAAAAATAAAATATATAAGTGAGGCGGATACTGGTGTTTATGATGCCTTTAACAAAGGGATTAAATTAGCTACGGGAGATATTATTCATATCTTAAATGCTGACGATTATTATGAAAATGATCGCGTTGTTAGTACCGTAGTGGAAAAATTAGAATCTGAAAATACTGATCTATGCCATGGTTATATAATGCAAATAGATGGACAAGGCAAACCGGTTAAGCAAGTGGGTAAATGTTTAGATAAACGTGAATTATTATCGAAAATGCGTGTTGCACACCCATCTGTTTTTATTCGAAAAAATGTATACTTAAAATATGGTTATTTTAGTCAAGGGTTTAAAGTAGCTGGCGACCATGAGTTTTTATTGAGAATTTGGGATTTAGTTAATATCAGTTTTCTGAACGAAATATGTGTAAATATGCGTCTGGGAGGCATTAGCAACTCACAAGTCGAATTAAGTTATCGTGAATCAATGGCAGCAGCAATAATGCACGGAGCACCTCCTTGGAAAGCAATGTGTCGATATTATTTAGAGCTTGTTAAAAGCAAATTTTTCTAAAGTGCGTTTTTATAAAGTGCATTTTTATAAAGTATTTTTTAATAAAGAACATTTTTTTCAAAGTGTATTTTTATAGAGAGTAAGGTAATTAATGAAAATACGACCAGTACTATGGGGCTTTCGTACCTTATTAATATTAATTTATTTAAAAGTATTCCATAGAGCGAAAGGGTGGAAATATTTTTTTGGCTCTTGGGGCGTTTTTAGAATAAACAAAGGACAAGTATCATTGTCTCCTGGTGTTTGGATAGAATCTGATAGCTTATGCCACTGTGAGGGGGGTAGTATAGCTATTGGAAAATGCACCTATATAAATCGCCTTGTGACTATTGTGAGTAGAGTAAACATAGAAATTGGTTGTGAAGTACTCATTGCTGATAATGTGTCTATTTATGATCATGATCATCAGAGACTTAACAGTGAACTACCTTATGGTATACAAGGTTATAATAGTAAAAGTATTGTAATAGAAGATAATGTTTGGGTTGGTAGTCACAGCGTAATATTAAAAGGTGTAACCATTGGCAAAAACGCTATTATTGCTGCTGGCTCCGTCGTTAATCGTTCAGTTCCTCCTGCTGAATTATGGGGTGGTGTACCAGCTAAGTTTATTAAAAAACTTAACTAGAACGTTTATTTAATTCAATAAATTCAGTAAAAGGTTTTTATAAGTGACACCTATTTTTATTTTTTCAGCTCCTCGAACTGGCTCCACGCTTTTACAACGAATATTGTCTAGTCATACAGACATCGCAACCACGCCTGAACCATGGATTTTACTGCCATTAATATCAATGTCTAAGCAGGGTACGCATTTATCTAGCTATTCATCGCAAGTTAGTACTCAAGCAATTAACAGTTTCACCCAGGAAATAGATAACAACAATTATAATAACAAAAATAATAACAACAATAATTATAATGAATTATTGGCCGATTTTGTTTTATCTCTCTACCAAGGTGCAATACAAGGGGATGAGTCGTTTTTTATCGATAAAACACCAAGGTATTATTATATTATTGATGAAATTATTAACTTGTTTCCCAATGCTAAATTTATTTTTTTGTTTAGAAACCCTGTACAAATGTACGCTTCAGTATTAACTACCTGGTGTAACAACAGCTTCTTTAAACTTTATCGAAACAAAGATGATTTATATTTGGCTCCTAAATTACTATCTAACGCTTATGTAAAATATAAAGATATTTCGTTAGCTGTAAATTACGATGATTTGGTTAGTAATAATAAAAACGAATGTAATAAAATAGTTACTTACCTAGGCATACAAGAGGACTTAACAACGTCCTTTGAATGTGAAACTAACTGCTTTAATAAAGGCCAAATGGGTGATCCAACAGGACAGATCAAGTATACCAGTGTCAGTACTGAGTCTATCAACAGTTGGCGAGAGGTTTTTAATAATCCTTTTAGAAAATGGTACCTAAAACGATACATAGATTTATTAGGTGATGCAGTTGCTAGTGCGCATGCTTATGATAGAGCAAATATAAAACAAGAAATTGATTCATTGCCCAGTAAAGGGCTACTTCATGCTGTTAAGGATATAGCTAAAGATATAGTAGGCGCTTTCTATCAACATCTAGTGTATAAATTTAAATTGAATTTATTATTTTCCTCTAAGCATAAAAATAATAACGGTTTTTTTGATTAATAAGTGCATCATGCTGATGTACGTATTTTGTACGTATTTTAAATTAAAGTTAACAAGTAAAATATAATAATGAAAATACTTTTTTGTCATAATTTTTACCAACAAGCAGGCGGTGAAGATGTTGCTGTTGCAAATGAAATGGCAATGCTTGAACAGCATGGACATGAGGTAAAACTGTTTTCAGTATCAAACAATTCAATTAAAACATTTTGGCACAAGCTATTTGTTAGCTTTCGTTTAACTTATTCAAAGAAATATAAAAATAAATTAAAAAACGTTATCGCTGACTTTACCCCTGACATTGTACATGTCCATAATTTTTTCCCCTTATTAACACCATCAATCTTTGATGCCTGCGTAGAAATGAACGTTCCTGTTGTACATACATTGCATAATTACCGTTTGATTTGTCCTAGTGCAACGTTATTTGTTAATGGCGCTTGCAATGAAGAGAGCATTGAAAAAAATGCTTATGCTATGGTTAAATACAAAGCCTATAAAAACTCTTTTTTAGGAACCTTTATTTTAGCAAGAGCGATTGAAAAAACTAAAAAAAACAAGCTGTGGTCAATACAAATAGACCAGTTTATTACACCTTCTCAATCGGTAAAAAATACGTATGCTAAAGCGGGTTTTTTATCTGAAAAAATTACTGTTAAAGCCAATTTTATTCAACCTCTGCAAATAAGCCCATTACCACAACAAAAACAAGACGAAGAAAAAAATGAAGAGTATGCCATTTTTCTTGGACGCTTAGTCGAAGAAAAGGGCATTATAATGCTACTTAACAGTTGGCGAGAAACAGATATTGAATTACGTATATATGGTGGTGGCCCGTTAGAGAAAATATGTAAAACGGTGCAAAGAAAAAATATTATGTATTGTGGGGAAGTCGCGAGAGAGGAAGCTTTACAGGCGTTAAAACAAGCTAAGTTCCTTATTATGCCCGCTCAATGGCATGAACCATTTGGTTTAGTTGTTATTGAAGCTTTTTCATTAGGGATCCCCGTTATTGCTGCGAAAATGGGAGCCATGCCGGAGCTTATTGCCCATGATTATAATGGCTTGATTTTTGAACATGACGATATAAATGATTTTCATCGGCAAATTGATCAGATGAAAAGTATATCAAAACTTACTGAAATGAAAAAAAACGCTTTAAATACATTTGATAAACAATATACTGCAACAATGAATTATCCATTACTTATTGATATATACAATAAATGCTTATTAAGGCGTAATCACCTTGGCAACTAAATCGGAAATACTTTCCATGCAGGTTGATGTAACTAACTTAGCAGACGCTGTAGATGATATTTTATCATTTACAGCGTCTCAAAAGGCATCATATATTTGTGTTGCCAATGTACATATGTGTATGGAAGCTCACGACTGTGAAAAGTTTCGCAATATTGTAAACAATGCTAATTTGGTTTTAGCTGATGGTAGGCCTATATTTTGGGCTCAGAAAATACTTGGTTATAAACAAGCAAAACAGATACGCGGCCAAGGCTTGATGACTGAGTTGTGTCACCACAGTGAACTATTGAATTTACGCATTGGTTTGTATGGTGGACATAATAAAGAAATTTTAGATAAAGTGACTAATGAGTTGCTTAAACTATTTCCCAAAATAAATATTAGCTATCAATTTTCACCACCTCATAGAGTATTATCAGCTAGTGAAAATAACAAAGTAGTTGGTGAAATCAATGAAGCAGACGTTGATATTTTGTTTGTTGGTATTGGTTGTCCAAAGCAAGAAAGATGGATGGCAAAAAACGTTAACAGCCTTTCGTGTGTGCAAATAGGCGTAGGTGCTGCTTTTGATTTTATTGCAGGCGAGAAAAAACAAGCACCTAAATGGCTACAAAAAATTGGGTTAGAATGGTTATTTCGCTTGTTAAATGAACCAAGGCGATTGGCTTTACGTTATTTAAAGCAAAACCCTAGGTTTGTTTATTATTTTTTAGCACATTACTGTACTAAAAAAACATAGTGGTATTTTTATGATTTTGAGTGAAAAAAACTGTGTGAATTTAGCTTTATTTGCTCTTTTTATTAAGATGTTAATATCTCCTTGGACAACAGGTAGTTACGAACAAGAAGGCATGAAGTTACTAAATTACGCTTGTGATGGCCTTATATTATTGACAATATTGGCTTATATACCTTATGTGCTTAAATTGTTTTCATTTGTTTACTTAGTTTTCTTCATATTACTTCTAAGCTTAGTTACTTCAACACTTATCTATACAGACGGAAGTGTTTTTGATGCGGTCAACTCTCATTTGCGCGTGTATTCTCCTTTTCTATTTTTTACTATGTTGGCTAGTTACTTCTCTAAAGCACCAAGGTTTGCAGTTTCAATATCTATTAAGTTCTGTGTCTTTACGGTGATACTTCTAATTGTGGGTTTAATGTTCCTTCCTTCTTCTGAGAATAGACTTGAATTATGGTGGCCAGCATACTTTGGCAGTATACATACAACGTCCTTCATGGCTATGTCTGTATTCTTTATATCTTTTGCTTTGCTCATGGTGGGTGAAGTAAAAAAAAATACATTACTGTTTATTGGAGTCGTTGTTTTATATTGTGTTTTCTGGGGCTGGGGGGTTCGAACTGTTTCAGGTGCTATTTTGATTTTACTTGGAGTATTTTATTTAAATAAAATACGATTCAATAGTAACCAAGGGCTTCTACGGGTGGTTGCTATATCAATACTATTGATATTTTCCTTTATGATTGTTTTTATATTTGATTTTCGAACGTTTGATAATTTTACTTCAGGAAGAATTTCAATGTATGGTGTAAAATTAGATCAATTGTCAAATAATACGTTTTTTAATTGGCTATTAGGTAATGGGGCGGGTAGTGACCTAATTATGACTGATTTTTGGTGGTGGGCAGCTAAAGGTGCGCATAGTGATTTTATTACATTTTTGGTTGAAGGTGGTTTGATATACTTTGGACTCACTTCATATACCGTAATAAAATTTTATAAGCTTCTCAATAGATCAGAAGGTAAACTTTTACTAATTTCTTTTATTTTTACAAGTCTAATAAGTAATGGCTATTTAGTACGTCCATTACCTAGTTATTTGTTTTTTTTCTCATTAGCTATTGTTTATGCATTTTATAATAAACGAGATATGAATGAAAGATAAGCTATTACCGTTAATTGCTGTTGGGTTTCCTGGAGGTTACAAATTTTTTATTGTTTTACTCGTCACAACATTTTCTGGTGATATGGTTGCAAATGAATTTTCAAAAATATTTTTCTGGGTAGCATTATTAGTCACCTTTACAGGATTACCCATAGCATCTTTAATGATATCAACTGAATATAATATTTCCGGTAAAGATAAAGTGACACTCGTTTTAATATCGACCATGATTTCTTTTTTTATTGCCCATTATATTGAATTAAATAAATATACTTTAAGTGTAAATGTTTTTGTTTTTATTTCAGTTCTCTTTTTATCATCCTACGAAATAGTTAAACAATACTTTTTGAATTTAGCTGACTTTGTCTCAATTTTTATCGCATCAAGTTCGACATTAGTATTATTTGTTTTTTTATTTTCTGTAAGTTCTGACAATGCAGGGTATATTTTGTTTTTTTGTTATATATCTTTATTATTACCAATAATATTTTTGTATATATTCCAAAAACAAAAAAACATATTAAATTACTCTACTTTAGCCGATGTGTTTAAAGGTTTTTTTAAATACTTAGTATCTAATGCAGCATCAACTTCGTTAATGTTTGCTATACCAATTGTAATAATCGCTGAGCTGGGTGATGAAGTTGCAGCAGATTTAGCTCAAATTTTTTATTTTTCAACACTGTCTTATTTAATACCTCGTGCTCTTTCAGCTAAACACATTCCTAATATGCGTAATAAAGGTATTGCCAACCATGAAGTAAAAAATTTCTTTATGACTATATTTACCTTTGTGGTCGTGGCTATTGGCGTTGCGCTTCCTCTTTTTTATTATTTTTATGAGCAGTGGTTAGTTTACATTCTTTTGTTTGTTGCAATGCAATTATCACAGCTAAGTTTACCATTTTCGAATGTCTTGATGGTTAAGGGTGATGTAAATACCATTTTAAAAATTAATTTATCTTCAATGTTAGTTTTTTTGATTGCTAGTTTATCAATATATTATTTGTTTGATAAGGGGGTAGAAAGGGGCGAATGGCTACTTGTAACTTTTTGTTGTTATCAACTTCTTAAACTGCATTTAGGATTTATTAAATCCAAAATATATTTGCACCAAGTAAAGTAAATTCACTTATTTAGAGAGATCCTAATATAATAATGTTTTATCGTATAGCACGTTGGTTTTATATAAAAATATCTTTAATTTCAAAGTTAATTTTAATGTTGGTTTTTGTACTTTATAACGCTACCAAGTTTGATCAAAAAGGAAAATAAATGATTTTGTATCTTTTAGGAAATAAATTTCATAAATGGCGCCTCCCTTTACTACCTAAAATATGTGATGTCTTAATAAGATTAATTCATAATTGCGCTATTTACAGTGAGACTCAGATAGGAGAAGGTACAATTTTTGGATATGGCGGTATTGCTGTCGTTATCCATAAGCGTGCAGTTATAGGGAAAAATTGTATTATAGGTAGTAATGTAACCATTGGGGGGCGTTCTCGAAGTATCGATGTTCCAGTGATCGGTGATGACGTATATATTGCTACTGGAGCTAAAATATTAGGGGCAATTACTATTGGTGATAATTGTATTATAGGGGCTAACGCTGTTGTTCTGATTGATATGCCTGCAAATTCGATGGCTGTTGGAGTACCTGCAAAGATAATTAAAACTGATATAGATATTAGTGACTTTAGGTAACTTCAAAAATTATGGTATGTAAAAGGAACTATATGTATATTATAGGGTTTTGTAATGTCGATTGTTAAAAATTTAAAGTTACTATTTAGGTTTTTATTACTTGATGTGTTCTTTTTAAATAATCGCATTAATTTACTGAATAAAAGAGCTAAATTGAGTCGTGAGGAGATGGATAAGTTACAAAATGATCTTTTGTTAAGGTCCCTCTTAGCAGCGAAGAAAAAAATTGCTGCTTATCAATATTTAGAACTACCTTCTACTAGTGCTGAAATTAAGCAGTATATAAATAGTCACTGTCCTATCGTGACGAAATCAGATCTGTTGCAGAATAAAGCTTTATTTTACCCAAATGACGGCAAAGTTAAGTTTTTACAAATAATAGGAAAGTCGAGTGGTACAACAGGTACGCCATTAGAAGTAATAAGATCTTTTGATTCTATTCTATGGGAAAACGCTTTTATTAAAAGGCACTGGCAGAGTATTTGCTGTTTAAAAAAAATCAAACGAGCGACATTGAGAGGTGATAACGTTGTCAGTGCAGCTCAAGACAAAAAACCATATTGGATATTTAACAAAATTGAAAATCAACTAATACTGTCTTCAAAGCATTTAAACAAAAAGACATGTAAAGATTTTATTTCTGTAATTAATCAATTTACCCCTGATATTTTGCAAGCTTATCCATCTACAGCATTTCAACTTGCACAATATGCACTTGATAATAAGTTAGAAATTAAGATTCCTTATATATTCACTACATCTGAAATGCTTTATCCGTATCAAAGAGAAGTTATTGAAAAAACAATAGGTCAAATTTGTGACTTTTATGGCATGGCTGAAAGAGTTGCAATGGCAACAGAGTGTTGTTACAAAAATCTACATATTAACAGTGACTATTCATATGTAGAAATTTTAGATGAGAATAATAAACCAACAGATGGAGAAGGCTTTATTGTTGGTACAACATTACAACATTACACAATTATGCAATGCCTTTGATACGCTATAAGTTATCGGATCGAACAATGTGGAAAAAGGGAGTGTGTAAATGTGGCTCTAACTACCCAATGATAGAGCCCATAGCTGGAAAGTTCGAAGATATATTATATGACATAAATAAAAACCCTATTAGTCCATCATTAATTACATTCGCTTTTAAAGGAGTAAGTAATATAGAAGAAGCACAAGTAGCACAAACTGAATTTGACAAATGGGTTATAAGAGTTGTGCCAACAGCAAACTATCAGACAAAAGATGGGGAACAGATAATGCATAATTTATTAAACCTTGTGAGTAAAAATATTAATGTTGAAATAAACATTGTAAAAAATATTTGTAGATCGAAAGCAGGAAAATATAGGTGGGTGAAAAATGAAATGCCCAAAGCTGTAGAAGAGAATAACAATGAATAAGTTAAAAAAAATCAATTTGATGATAAGTACTGACCCAGAAGGGCAAGGTGGAATAGCTACTGTTGTTACGGGGTATCATCAAAATACATTAATTGACGATATGGCGTTTATTTCGATTAATACACACTCTTCAAGTAATAAAAATAGACTTTCAGCTATTATTCTTTTTTTATCCAGTTTACTAAAGATTATCTTTCATGGAAGGAGGAAAAAATTAGGTATAGCCCATATTCATATGTCTTCAAGAGGCAGCTATATTCGAAAATCTATAATACTTCGTTTGACTAAGTTTTTAGGAGCCAAAACAATAATTCATTTACATAGTGGTGAATTTGAAATGTTCTATAACAAGGAATGTTCTGAAAGAAAAAAACAACATATAAGAGCTACTTTTAATATGGCTGATAGAATAGTCGTGTTGTCAAAGTCATCTCTTCAATGGGTCAATACAATTGTTAAAAATGTCGATAAAGCTTGCATTGTTTACAACGCCTCGCCTGAAGTAGACCTACCAGAAAGAAGCACCAAGCAAAAAAACATTTTATTCTTAGGGCGTTTAAATCAAAATAAAGGGATTGAAGATCTAATCAATTCTTTCGCAAAAATTGCAACTGCGCATCCTGAGATACAGCTACAGTTAGCTGGTGACGGTGATATTACAAGATACAAAACGCAAGCAATAAAATTAGGGATAGCTAGTCGCGTTGATTTTTTAGGCTGGATATCTGGTCTATCTAAAAGCCAATGCTTAGCTAATGCGACTATTTATTGTTTACCTAGTTATAACGAAGCTTTCCCCATGGGAATACTTGAAGCAATGTCTGCTAATGTCGCCGTTGTTGCTTCGACAACTGGAGGAATTCCTGACGCAATCACCCACAATAAAGAAGGCTTATTAATAGAAGCTGGCAATGTCGATGCGCTCGCCAAAGCTCTAAACATCTTATTAGAAAATGATGATTTAAGACAAGAATATGTTAAAGCGGCCAAAAAAAAGTACTTAAACAATTTTAGCCCTGATGTAATTATTCCACAATTAAATAACATCTATAAAGAACTTTTGGAACAAAAGTAATGAATCAGTCTGTACTGACTATTAACCAGGATATGTTATCAAGCGCTCAGCAAGATGATTACTCCGGTCAAGATCCCTTTGACAGTTTAAATAGTAAATTTTTCACTATTTTTCCTAAACTCAAAAAGGGGCTGTTTGGTTTAGCCTGGACACAGCTAAACAAGCGTTCAATTATTAATGTGCGTCCTTTATTGGGCGTACCGGCTATGCGTAACCCTAAAGGTATCGGCCTGTTTATTTTAGGTTTATTAGAGGATTATCAGCGTACGCAAGAAAATCATTATTTAACGGAAGCCACCAAGTTAGCTGATTGGTTATTAACTCAACAAAGCGATAAAAACATCTGGCAACATGCCTGTTGGGGGTATCACTTTGATTGGAATGCTAGAGCATTTTTTGTTCCAAAAGGTAAACCTAATATTATTACCACAATCTATGTTGCACAGGCACTTTATGCGTTAAGTGAAGTTACGGGTGAAGAAAAGTACCGTGCACCAGCTTTAGATGCAGCACACTTTATTGTTAAAACTTTACTGTGCCAGCAAGAAGGTCGTACGTTTTTCGCTTATATTCCAGGAGAAACCGCCTTTGTGCATAATGCGAGTTTATGGGGGGCTGCTTGGGTTGGTTTTGTCGGTAAAATTATTGGAAATGAAGAGTATATAGCAACGGCTTTACAAGTCGCAAGGCAATCAGTAAATGAACAAGCAGAAGATGGTTCTTGGGTTTATGGAGATCGTCACCATCATCAATTTATTGATGGCTTTCATACGGGGTATAACCTTGAAGCATTGCACTTGTTATGTACTGCGTTAGATACAGATGAGTTTAATATAGCTATAGATAAAGGTTTAGCTTTTTATAAAACTCATTTATTTGAACAAGATGGTACTGCTAAATATTATCATAATAATCCTTACCCTTTAGATATGCATTGTGTTGCTCAGGCTATTTTAACGCTATTGAAAGTAGGGGGAAGCCAAGCCGACGTAGAGTTGACAGGAAAAATAATTAAACAATCAATTAAGTTATTATACCTACCTAAAAATAAGCATTTTGCCTACCAAAAACATAAATATTTTACCAATAAAATAAACTATATACGGTGGACTCAAGCATGGGTATATTACTCCTTTGCTTTTTACAACCGTTATACAACAGAGCATAAATAATGTATGTCTAGAATTGAATTTATGGGTAGCCCAATGGACAATTTATCCATGCAGGAGTCTGTTAACATTATTGAGACAAATGTTGCTAATGGGGCGTTTTTACAGCATGTGGTAGTAAACGTGGCCAAATTGGTACATATGCAAGACGACAGTGAATTGGCTGAATCTGTTAAAGCGTGTGATATGATCAATATTGATGGTATGGGAGTGGTACTTGGTGCTCGTTTTTGTGGGCATAATGTACCAGAGAGAGTGGCCGGAGTAGATTTATTCCACCAGTTACTTGCTATGAGCGCTAGGCGCGAATTTCCAGTGTTTTTATTAGGGGCCAGTCAAGAGGTTGTAACTAAAACAGCCGAAACGGTAAAACGACTTTATCCAGAGTTATGCTTAGCTGGTTTTCATCATGGTTATTTTTTTGATGAAAAAGGCGATAATGAGCAAGCCGTAGTAGAACAAATAAAGACATCTGGTGCTAAATTACTTTTTGTTGCTATAACTTCTCCTCGCAAGGAAAACTTTATTAATAGGTGGCAAGATCAACTTGGCGTTAATTTTGTTATGGGGGTTGGTGGCACTTTCGATGTTGTAGCAGGTAAAGTGAAACGGGCTCCCAAGTGGATGCAACAGTATGGCTTAGAATGGTTTTATCGTATAGTGCAAGAGCCTAGAAGAATGTGGAAACGTTATCTGATCACCAATAGTCAATTTTTGTTTTTATTGTTGAAAGAGAAATTTAAACGCTAATAATTATTAGCTAAAGGTTAGAATTAAATGAAAAAAGCACTGATCACTGGAGTGACCGGACAAGACGGTTCGTATTTAGCTGAATTTTTATTAGATAAAGGCTATGAAGTTCATGGAATTAAGCGTCGCTCATCTTCTTTAAATACAGAGCGTATTGATCATATTTATCAAGATATTCATGATGAAACCCCTAAGTTTTTTCTTCATTATGGTGATTTGTCTGATAGTGCAAATTTAACTCATATACTCGCTAAAGTAGAGCCTGATGAGGTTTACAATTTGGCTGCACAAAGTCATGTTGCTGTTTCATTTGAAAGCCCTGAATATACCTCTGACATCGATGGCTTGGGAACGTTAAGATTACTCGAAGCAATACGTTTTTTAAAAATGGAAAAACGAGTAAAGTTTTTTCAAGCATCAACATCTGAACTGTACGGTATGACCAAGGAAACTCCCCAAAATGAGACCACTGCTTTTCATCCTAGGTCACCCTATGGCGTCGCTAAAATGTACGCTTATTGGATTGTGGTGAACTATCGGGAAGCATACGGTTTACATGCCAATAACGGTATTATGTTTAATCATGAATCACCTAGGCGTGGTGAAACGTTTGTTACTAGAAAAATTACCCGTGCAATTACCAATGTTTTTCAAGGCTTAGAGACTTGTCTTTTTCTCGGTAATTTAGATGCTTTGCGAGATTGGGGTCATGCGAGAGATTATGTCGAAGCTATGTGGTTAATGTTACAGCAAGACAAACCTGATGATTATGTTATTGCAACAGGTAAACAGTACTCTGTTCGACAATTTGTTGAATTGGCTGTTAATGAATTAGGTATATCAATTGATTGGCAAGGCTCAGGGGTTAATGAAACAGGTGTTGTGTCAAAAGTTTCTGGCGCTGCATTAGAACATCTAAAAGTAGGGGATGTTATTGTTCGTGTTGATACTAAGTATTTTAGACCAGCAGAAGTTGATGCCTTACTTGGTGACGCCAGTAAAGCCAAAAAATTATTAGATTGGCAGCCTAAAATCAACTTTCATCAGTTGGTCGTTGAAATGGTAAACAATGATCTATTAGTGGCAAAAAAAAATGCCTTTCTAAAATCTCATGGTTATGAAGTTAACCTAAGTAATAAAAATTAATATGGCTAAAAAAAGAGTTTTTGTGGCTGGCCATACTGGTATGGTTGGATCTGCACTTGTTAGGCAATTACAAAGCCAAAATAATATTGATTTAATATTAAGAACCAGAACGGAGCTTGATTTAGTTGACCAGCAAGCAGTGGTTAGTTTTTTTTCTCAGGAAAAAATTGATTACGTTTATATGGCGGCAGCAAAAGTAGGTGGTATCAGAGCAAATAATACCTATCCCGCTGACTTTATTTATCAAAACTTAATGATTCAATGTAATGTTATTCATGCGGCTCATCTTGCCGATATTCAACAATTACTCTTTTTAGGCTCTTCTTGTATTTATCCTAAATTGGCTGTTCAGCCAATGGTTGAATCTGAACTGCTCACCGATAGACTAGAGCCGACCAGTGAACCTTACGCAATTGCTAAAATTGCTGGTATCAAGTTATGTGAATCATATAATCGGCAATATGGTCGAGATTATCGTAGTGTTATGCCAACTAATTTATATGGTATAAACGATAATTTTCATCTAGAAAATGCACATGTTATTCCTGCACTCATTCATCGTTTTCACCAAGCAAAACTTAACCAAGCTTCAGAAGTTATTGTATGGGGAACAGGTAGAGCTATGCGTGAATTTTTATTTGTTGATGATTTAGCCACCGCTTGTATTTTTGTTATGAATTTGGAACAGAATAAATATCTTGAGAATACTACACAGATGCTGAGCCATATAAACATAGGTACAGGGGACGACTGTACAATCAGCTCTCTAGCCGATATTATTGCTAAGGTAGTAGGATATCAAGGTCGTATTATTTTTGATAGTTCAAAGCCTGACGGCACTCCGAGAAAATTGTTGAATGTGTCAAAGTTAGCAACCTTGGGCTGGAAGTCTTCTATTTCTTTAGAACAAGGGCTTAATGACACTTACCAATGGTTTCTTAAACAAGATGCAAAAAATATCAATACTCGTTAAAGTCATTTTATTTGTAATAGTTAAAGGTTAATAAATTATAAAAAACTTTGTTTATAAAATTAAATATCGACTGCACGTATTCATTGCTAAACGACCACGGTTGTTAATTATTTTTTATCGTTACCGCCGAAAATATAAAACCCTAGTGGTTAACCATAATACTGAAATAGTCATTGAGGGTTTTCCTCGAAGCGCAAATACTTATGCTGTTTTAGCTTTTCAAAGTGCTCAAACTGAAAAGAGAGTTATTGCCCATCATTTACATGCTGAAGCACAGTTTATTTTAGCTAAAAAATATAATGTTCCCGCTATAGCATTACTGAGAGAACCAATAGAAGCGATTTCATCACTTATAAATCGTGATAATAGTATTAATGTCGCGCAAGGTATTCAGCGCTATATAGATTTTTATCGCTTAGTCTTACAAATGAAAGAAAATATAGTTATTGCTAACTTTACTACTGTTGTGTCTGATTTTTCGAAAGTAATATCTATTTGTAACAGTAAATTTAGCTGTGATTTTGAACTGCCTAACAATACCGAAAAAGAGAAGGTTAAATTATTTTCAAAAATTAGTGAATTAAACCATAGTGAGGAAAATGGGGACTTATCTATGATTGCTATTCCACATAAAAGTAAAGATTCTTTGAAAGCGTCTGCCAAGTTGAAAGTACAAGATTGTGCTTTATTGTTTGAAGCACAGGCAATATTTGACGAGCTAATTAACTATAGTCACTAGCAGTTATTGGTAAGTTTTATGATAGTTAATAGGCATTTAATAGGCATTTTTATTAATAAACCCTTTAAAAATAGTTAACAATATAATTTTCAAATCAAATGCCAATGACCAACGATGAATATATTTCAAATCAAACTCAATCCGTTTTTCCATTTTTTCTAAGGTGTCGGTTTCACCGCGCCAGCCATTCACTTGTGCCCAACCTGTAATCCCTGGTTTTGCTTTATGGCGTAGCATATAACCATCAATTAATTTTCGGTACTCTTCATTGTGCTGAACCGCGTGTGGCCTAGGACCTACAATTGACATATTGCCTTGAATAACATTAATAAACTGTGGTAATTCATCGAGAGAAGTTCTACGAAGTAGAGCGCCAATTGGTGTGATTCTGGCGTCAAATTTTGTTGCCTGAACAATGTTATCAACTTTTTTATTCACTAACGCCATGGAACGAAATTTATAAATTTTTATTTCTTGGCCATCTAATCCATACCGTTTCTGCTGAAATATAATTGGCCCTCTTGAAGTCAATTTTACTGCTATGGCGATAAAACACATAGGAATAGCAATTAAGGCTAGAATTAGAGTAGCTAGCAAAATATCTTCTATGCGTTTTATAGTTAAGTTAAACCCATCAAACGGTGAATCGAAAATACTCAAGGTTTGTATATTACCTACATTTTGCCATCGCGCATGAAGCAGGTTATACATAAAGAAATCGGGAATAATATGTACCGTTGCTGTAGTGTCACTGCATTTATTTAGTATTTCAGTGATACGTGCCTCAGCTTTCATTGGCATCGCAATATATACATGATTGATATCTGGATTTGATTTGACTAAGTTTACGCCTTCTTCAATACTTCCTTGAACTTTGTGTTCGCCCATGTCTGGTAACCTATTCGCAGGCCTATCTTCATAAAAACCGCCCAATTTAAGCCCTAGTTGAGGGTTTGCTATAATTTGATCTGCTAGTTTTATACCAGAAGGTGTTGCCCCTATTATAATAACTGATTTGGTATTCATCCCTGATTTACGAAACTGAAAAAGCATTGCTCTAAAAGCTACACGCCACATATTCAGGGTGATAAAAGTAGAAATAAACCAAATACCAATGGCAACACGGGAATAGTGAGTTCCAGTTTTAGTGAAGTAAGCTAAAGTGATTAGAATAATGCAGCAGATAATCCAAACTAAACTAGTGTAACCTAGCATTGTAAGTGTGGTTGACGTACGCCATGAGCGATAAAGATCGAATGATTGAGAGATAAACAAGAAGCAACTTAGTGAAATAAGCAAGACTAATTGATAATGAGTGTCTAATTCAACGCCATAGCCTTGCAGAGACAACAGAAAAAGTGCAGCAATAACAAGTAAGTCGACAGTACGGTATAGGGCTGAAAAACTACTTTGAATGGTACTGAGCAAACCGTCTGACATTAAAAAAACTCTCTTAACTGCATTACCTTTTAGTGTACCGATTAATCACCAAGTTAAAAAGCAAATAATTTTTGCAAAGCTAACTTGAAGGGCAATCAGGTAGTTGACAGCAGAATTAATTTTTATTTATGTTAATCAAAATGATGGAAATGTTATATAGTAAGATTCTTATCTGTTACAGTATGAAAATTAAATTAAATTAAATTAAATTAAATTATGTATGGTTATCTTTACAGGTTTTATCTTGGTGAAATTATAATAAAATTCGTGTGCTAGGGGGAAGGGGAATTGTTAAAAAATTGTATTAAATGTGCTTTGATATTAAGTATCACATTTGCAGTAGGGAGTTCGGCTTCATCGTTTGATGAAGATGAAAGACAAGATCAAAGTATTCCTGTTGCAGGAACCTTGATTACGCCAATTTTTGATTTTAAACAACGCTATGATAGTAATGTTATCAGTGCTAAAACAGATGAAATAAATTCATGGCTGACTATTTTTCAACCTAGTGTTAAGTTAACTAAAGAGTTCGGCGAATTTGGCAAGCACAATTTAGAATTAGATTGGGTATTCACCCATGGTGCGTATCATGCCAGTGGTAATGATAGTTATAACGATCATGACCTGTCGGGTAAATTAAACTATGAAATAAGTTTACGCCATCATTTAATGTTTCAAGCTGGCTATATTGACGCTCATGAAGAACGCGGTAGTCGTTTTTCTATCGGTATTGGTAGTCAATTAATCAAGCCAGATAGGTATGAACAAATATTTGGTGGTATGCAATATACCTTTGGCGCGCCTACTGCTGATATGCGTTTGGAATTAGAGCTTGGTTCTCTAGATAACAATTATCGCAGTGTTATTGAACAAAATACGAGTGGACTAATTGATGTAAACGCTACACGAGATCGTACAACGGCAAAATACGGTGGTACTTTTTATTACAAAATTGGCTCGGCTACAGATTTAACGTTAGAGGCGTGGAATAGCGATATTAATTATGATTTTACCGCTGAGCCCACTGAAGAACTCTCTAGTATTGAAAATCAAGTGATGATCGGTGCTCAGTGGGAAGCAACCGCGTTAACAACGGGCTTTGCTAAAATAGGTTATAAAGAAAAAGACTTTGATCTATCAACCCGAAATTCTTTTTATGCACTTGAATGGGAAGCTGAAGTGCTATGGGAGCCTAAAACTTATTCAAAAGTATTATTTAGTACAGGTAGAGTGACTGAAGAAACAAATGGTGAAGGTTTCTTTTTTGAAGATAACTTTCCAGGTTTGGCTGATGTTATTGAAGGTACATCATATTCAATCGACTGGAAACATGAGTGGCAAGATCGTTTAAGTAGTAAAATTACTTATGCGGTGAATAAAGACACTTATAAAGGCTCAACGGGCACTATTAGAGTTGACAACAACTCTGGAATAAATGCTTCTTTATACTACGACATGAATTATTGGCTAAGTTTTTCACTAGATTACACCATTAATAAACGAGAAAGTACCCGAGAACTTTTAATTTATGACCGACAATTAGTAACACTTGGTGCTCGTATAGCTATATTTTAAAGGTGACACATGAATAAAGTACATCAGGTATTACTGACAAATTTTATTTTTTTATTGCTGTTCGTAAGCATAAATACATCGGCTCAAACGGTAGATGCTCAAACGGTAAATGAATATCGCTTGGGTTCTGGCGATACCATTAAAATTACGGTATTTGGACAACAAGATTTATCCATTGAAACGTTACTTAATGATAGTGGTAAAGTTGATTATCCTTTTTTAGGTCAACTTCAAGCTTCAGGTTTAACGCTTGCTGAATTTCAGCAACAAATTCATCTGGGTTTAAAAGGAGATTATTTAGTTAACCCCAATGTTTCCGTTAGTATTGTTGAATATCGTCCATTTTTTATAGATGGGGAAGTAAAAAAACCAGGTGGCTATCCTTTTCAACCAGGACTAACTGTTAGTAAGGCTGCGGCTTTAGCTGGTGGCTACACTGAAAGGGCATCTGTAACCAAGGTATTTATAATTCGAAGTAATGATCCAGAACAAAAATCTGTAAATGTTAAAGGAAATACAGTTGTTCGACCTGGTGATATTGTTACCATTAAACAAAGCTATTTTTAAGAGTTAATCAATCATGAGTTTTAAAGAGTTTATCCCTGCCGAAAATAGAGACGAAGAAACGATTGATTTACAAAGTTTCTTTAGGGTTATCTCTCATTTTAAATGGAAAATACTAACCCTTTCATTTATTGTTACATTATTGGCTATTGTTATTGTATATTCAATAACGCCGCGATATATCGCTACTGCGACTATGCTTATTGAAGCGGAGCAAGCAAAAGTAGTTTCAATTGAGGAAGTGTATGGTCTAAATTCAGGTAAAAAAGAATATTTTGTTACCCAATTAGAAATATTGAAATCAAGGCATATATCATCGAAAGTAGTTGATAAATTAGAACTTATTACACATCATGAATTTGATCCTGACCAACAGCCTGAACAGTTTAGTCTCGTAGAGACAATAAAATCATTCTTACCTTTTTTACCGCAACATATTGATAATAGTACAGAAGAAGAAAAATCATATATTAAAAAGCAAGAAGTTGTTTCTGAATTTATTTCACGCTTATCGATTAATTTAATCAAGAAAACTCAACTAATTACTATTTCTTTTGAATCTGAATCGCCTATATTAGCAGCATTAGTAGCAAATACCGTTGCAGAAATTTACATTGAAAACCATTTGGAAGCTAAGTTAATGATGACTGCAAAAGCTTCTACGTGGTTAAATGAAAGGCTTAGTGGATTAAAAGATAAATTAGATACATCGGAAGCACAGCTATTAACCTATCAGAATAAAGAAAAGCTTATTGATATAGATGGTGTCAAAGGTATCGAAGCGAAAGAACTGCAGAACTTAAATAGTAAACTTTCCATTGCTAGGCAACAGTTAGAACAAAGTGAGCACATTTATAATATGGTGAAAACTAATCGTGATGACATTAATTTACTTATTGCATTGCCAGAAGTATTAAATCACCAACTTATTCAAAATGTTAATGAAGCAGTTCAAAACGTTAGGACTAAAGTCTCTGAATTGCAAGGGGTATATGGTCCTAAACATCCAATTATGATTGCGGCGCAATCGGAATTACGTTCAGTGAATGATAATTTAAGTAGTCAAGTGAGGTTATTAGTTTCAGGAATTAGTAATGAATATCAAAGTGCTAAAGCCAATATTGCAAATTTGATGAAGGCAGTTAAAGAAAAAGGGCAGAGATTCCGAGAGCTTTCAAGTTTAGATGCCAAGCAAAAAGAATTAAAGCGAGAAGTTGAAACCAATGAGCATTTGTATAATGCCTTTTTTGTTCGATTAAAAGAAACAAAAGAAGTTGGAGAGTTCCAGTCTGCTAATGCAAGGTTAACTGATCCGGCTTTACCTCCTTTATTACCAGCAAAACCGAAAAAGAAACTTATTGTGGGGATGACCTTTGTACTTTGTTTAGGGTTAGGTCTGGTTTTAGCGTTTTTATTTGAATTTTTGAACGATGGAATTCGGTCGATTGATGATGTTGAAAACAAGTTAAAACAACGCATGTTAGGTTTACTCCCTTTACAAAAAACGTCGCGTAAGTCTGGTTTGCCTTTACGACATTTTTTTGAACCGACGGAACATGCCTTTGGTGAATCAATTAGAACGCTTCGAACAAGCTTATTATTAATGAATATAGAGCACGAAGCTAAAGTTATTTCGGTTACTTCGTCTGTCCCAGGAGAAGGGAAAACGACAGTATCAATAAATTTGTCTTTTGCTCTTGGACAATTGGAAAAAGTATTACTAATTGATGCCGATATGCGTAGACCTTCTATTGCCAAAACTTTTGGCTTTCCATTGTATCAAACGGGACTATCAAATATTTTGGCAGGTACCCACACTTTTGATGAATGTTTGATTAATGATGAGCAATCAAATATTGACGTTATCTGTGCCGGTACTTTACCACCAAACCCTCAAGAATTATTAGCCTCTGGAGCGTTTTCACAATTGATTGAAGCGGTTAAAGGCAAGTATGACCGCATTGTTATTGATACACCGCCAACTCAAGCCGTTAGCGATGCTATTTTACTTTCTCAGCAAAGTGATTCACTGCTTTATGTAGTCAAAGCAGATAATACCCGTGAGAAAATGATCAAATCTGGATTAGGACGATTAATTGCTGGAGGTATACGAATTGACGGCATTGTACTTAATTACGTCGATTTAAAACAGGCAGCAAGATATGGCGAGTATACTGGGTATTATGATCAGTACGGATATAATGCTCAAATTACTGAGAACAACATTACTGAAGACAACAACAAAGAACAACCTGCTGATTTGGTTAAATCATGATTGATCTGCATTGTCATATATTGCCCGGGATTGATGACGGTGCCCAAAATTTGACTGATAGTATTGAATTAGTGAAATTAGCAATTGCAGATGGAATTACACATGCTGTTTGTACTCCACATATTCAATTAGGTCGTTTTGATAATAATGTGAAAACCATTTCTACTGCATTCAATTTATTAGTCGCACAAATTAAATCACAGCAACTTAAGTTAGAAATAGCCTTTGCAGCTGAAGTTCGAATCTGTCCTGAGATAATGCTTTTTTCTAAGCAAAATAAATTACCTTTTATTGGTAAATGGCAAAATACTGATGTGCTTTTATTAGAGTTACCTCATAGCCACATTCCTCCAGGTACAGATCAACTGATAAAGTGGCTTCATAAGAATAAAATAACGCCAATGATTGCTCATCCTGAGCGTAATCGGGACATAATGGCGGATTATCATAAGTTAGATATGCTCTGTAAACTTGGTTGTTTATTTCAGGTGACAGCCGTATCACTGTGTGGGCAGTTTGGTGAAATAGCTCAAACAATAGCGGTTAACATGTTAAAAGAGGATAAAGTGACCATTTTGGCAACCGATGCCCATAATGTAAAACGTAGACCACCCAATTTACTAGCAGGTAGGAATGCGGCAGCCGAAATTATTGGAGAGAAAAAAGCGGATTCACTTGTATATGATATTCCTAAGTTAATTAGCCAATCTAAGTTTATTAACCAGTCTAAGTTTAATAGCTAGTTTTATTCGAATATGAAAAATAGAGAACTTAACCAATTTAAAAAAATAATTTTAATCTTTTGTATTTTTCTTCTGATCTTTTCAGGATATCAAGCACTAAAAATGTTAAGTGCAAATCTAAACTTTTACCAAGCTTTTCAATTGGAAAAAAATTGGCAGAAAAATGAGTCACTATCCTCTGTAACACAGTTTGAGCAAGCATTAAAAGAGATTGAGCAATCTAACCGCTCACATCCTAATAACCCTCATTACTTAATCACGCAAGGGTTAATATATGAGTGGGGTGGCATAAGTAAGGAGTTCGATAAAAAAAAGCAGAGAGAGTTGTTATTACAGGCAAAACGTTATTATTTAAATGCTGTAGAGCTTAGACCTACCTGGCCGGTTACTTGGGCAACTTTAGCTGTTTTGAAATGGCGACTTGAAGAAATTGATCAAGAGATGATTAATTTTTTGAAGCAAGCTGATAAGTACGGTCAACATACACAAGAAGTAAGCCGTGCATGGTTAGACGTTGGCTTCTATGTTTATAAGAATAAAAGTGTCTACACACCACAAATTATTGAAGGGTTAAGAAAGCACCTGAAACTTAGTATGGCTGATAAAAGACAAGAAATTCGACAATCAACTTTGTCCATAGTTAAACGTCATAACGCAGGGTTACTTTTATGTAGTTGGTCAATAAATTATAGCTTCGATACAAGTTGGTATGACAAGGCTTTATGCCAAGACAAGAAAAATTAATGCAAACTCAAATATTAAATAAACTATCACGCCTATTAAACGCTACCCAAACAGGCGGTATTACTCTGGTATTACTCTGGTATTATTTCGACATTGCTCCAGTACTATTGACCGTCAGGCCTTAAATAAGCGAGGTCATCCTCATCGTCAGCATGAAAGTCGTAACCACCCTCAAAATCATCATTTAATTCATTGGCAACGGTGATAGGTAATTCTAATATTTCGGGCATATAAATAGAAATATTAGTTTGCTCATTAATTATTCCCTTTAACTCATTGAAACCTAATAAATCTATTTCTTGCAGGTACTCTTTCGTTAATAGCGGTAGTTGTTTGATGAAACTCGCGATACAAGTTTCCACTTTTACAAGCAGTAACTCTTTCTTTGTATTAGTAAGATAAGTGTTCAACTGCTGATATAGCGTATTGGTGAACACTTTTTTGTCACAATCAATAAGAAGCAATGCAAGTGCAGTATTAAGAAACTTTTGCAATTCAAATTTCAACACGTCATCATCATCATCAATAAGTAGGGTGTTTGCACAATAGTTTGCGGCAATACTTTTATAAACCTGTAAAAGCATGGCACTTTGATAGCCTTCACGCACTAATTCATCATGCATAAGTCTTATATCAGAAGTATCATTAATTGCTAAAGCATATCTACCCAGTGATATATCTTCAAAGTATGAGGAAGATATTTTCTTTAATTGAGCATATTTTGCCCAGCCTGCTCTAAAGCAATAAACAATACCTTGGTTTTTTATAATGTCTTTTGCTTTCTCAGTATCGTTATCGCACAGCTCTAATAAACCTAAGTTGCTTAGTCCAAGTACAATTTCACAGCCTTTTTTTATTTGATCAGCATAAATTATCGATAAGTTATCAGAGGCTATCCTCAACGACATATCGGATAATTGTTGTTTCGCTTTATGTATAAATTCGGGGGTGAAATAGCCTTCGCTTGCTCCATCTTTTAAGACTAAAAGTAGAAAAGGGTGATTTCTTAACTCTGCAATTTTCATTGATGAATCCTAATCAATTAAAGTGGCGCAAACATATCGTCAGTATCCATTTCAACGGCAGTCACTCTTTGTTTGTTTGCGTTTTGTTTTAACGCTTTTTCAATATTTTCTAGCGTGCCATTAGTACTTACTGTCATCACTTCTCGATAGGCGTCTTCGTTTAACGTTTTTATTTTCATTAACAATTCTTCAACGCTGCCAGAGGTTTGTTCTTCATCTTCTTCTAACTCTGAAAAATCGTGACCAACAAACGGCAAAGATAAATATAAAAGACCAAAGTCGTCTTCAACAATCGCATTTAATACCTCTAATTGCTTTTCTTCATCGTCAGAAGACAGAAAAATTTGTGTTAATAAACTATGCGCCTCAGTTTGGGCACAAAACACTTGATCTTCACCCATATTTTGCCAATACGATGGTTCAACATTTAACAGCTGCTTAATTGATTCTGCATCCATTAGCCATGTGGCAATGGAAGGAATGGTAGCGTCGTGCTCTCTAACAATTTTAGCTACGGTTAAAATATCCATTTCAGTTAACACGGCAAGCATCGTTTCGTCGCCTTGTTCAGACGCTATTTTTTCTAATGAGGTGCCTGCGCGTCTACCGCTATGCTGTGCTTGTTCAATAATATCGCTAGCAAGAATTAATGCATTTTTTGTCAAAGTGATTCCTTAAAACTTATATTTTTATTAATTAAATTTATGAATGAGACTGTTTAATTGCTTAAGTCTAGTAGTTCTCATCATAGTCATTAAATTCATTGTCATCGAGCTGATCATGTTCATCTTCCTGAGCTTTTAAAGGTGTAGCATCATAGCCGTTATAAAAATGAATGAGCAAAACGGCTGTTTTCAAATCATGTTCTGCGTGAGTCATTATTTCAGTAACACAGTCTCTAGCATCAGCATGCACGCCCACAAAAGGTTTTACCTCTGCCCAAGAAGGCTCTTCTGTAAGTTCAATTTTTGTTAGGCTTTTGCTATCGATTTTAATTTTAGTTGATACTGCCATCGCTAATTGATCAACCATACCATTAAATAATAACGGCATTATTTTCAATTGTGCAAATAAATTAGATAAATAATTTGATAATAGATCAGGATTTTCGGGATCAGCTAACGAGGTCATATTCTCTAAATACAGAGCAAAGTCATCGGTTAAATATTCAGGTACGCTTATTTCGGATTGCATTCATTCTTTCCTAATGGAGAGTCTAATAAAGAGTTTAATGGAAAGTCTATAAAGAGCCTTATTGAAAAACTCATTCAGAGTTTTATTCAAAGCTTAGTTAAAAGTCTAGTTTAAAGCACTGTGCCAAAAAGAATCAGCAATTTCTCGGGGATCAGTAATTACGGTGTAGTTGTTTTTTAAATATAAAGATCGCTTTTTTGGATCAGAAATAACATCATAAGCTTGTTGAATTAATTGAAATTTTTCTTTAGATTCAGCGCTATCATTTCTATCAGGATGATACTTATTAGCCAGTTTTCGGTAGGCTTTTTTAATCTCGATGGTCGTTGATACTCTACCAACACCTAATTGTTCAAAATAATCCATAACATTTACTTACCTTTTAAGAGTCTTTTGCTAAACAACATAAAAATGACCGCTAACATGATAAACGCAATTCTACCTACGAAATGACATTATTCACATCATTATGTTTGCTTATTTTTTTTAAAACAATTATTTTTTTGCTGAAAAATAAAAGCACATAAAAAATCCTAAATAATCAAATGTAGACTTTTTGATTATTTTAATTATTGCTATCTTGAAAAACACCGCTACAATCAAACTGATGAATAGCAGGCTATTTGAATAGGTTCAATGTACTCAATAAATCAGACTGTTTGAGTTAACTGTTCCGCTTGGCTAAAAACCATATTGGTATAGTCAACCATGCCAATCATTTCTTTGTTTTCAATAACTGGTGCAAGGTGAATACTTAAACGCTCAAATAACCGTGCGCAATATCTTACATCCATATCAGGCAATACACTGACCAATGGTTTTGTCATTATTTCATATAAGTTCACGCGCTCGGGTGAACGATCTTTTGCGAGCACTTCTTTGGCAATATCGGCAAGCATCACTAAACCGTATTCATCTTGTTCATTACGTTTATTAATAATTAATGCGCTAATATTATGCTCTTTGGCTAATTTAATCCCTTCAGCAACGGTCATCATACCATCAGCAAATTGATAATTTTTGGTGGTCATAACATCTTTAACTTGTACTAATTTACGGTTCATAGCTCTTCCTCTACTTTTCCTTTTAATCGCTCTACCTGATGAGCTACGCCTACTGCATCTTCGATACTTAATTGAATAGCAATACCTTTACCAGGGTCTTCATCAAAACCAGCAATACTGCTAATTCGTTCAAGTATTTTTCTTGCTAAATGTTCTTCAACAACAAAAAGTAATACATCTCTTTGTGTTTCGAGTTGCATACCAAAAAAAGTGCGCTGACGTTTTACACCTTCACCCCGGGCATTATTTATTATGGTTGCGCCTGTAGCGCCAGCCATTCTAGCTCCTTTCATAACGTCGTCTGTTACAGCGTCGTCAACAAAGGCAACAATTAATTTGAATTGCATATAATCACCTGTTTATTTATCTTTTTGACTCTTTTAAGGAGCCTTGTTGTTTCTGTTTAATCTAATTTAAATTACGTTTTTCTTGCTTAATTTTTTTTCTTTTTTCTGATTTTTTATTTGCTCGATGTGTTTTGGCTTCAGTGAGCTGAGCATAAGCCATTACCGCTATTATTGGACATAAACTAGCGAAAGCGATTAAACCAAAGCCATCAATCAGTGGGCTACGTCCTGGAATTGTACTGGCTAAACCTAAACCTAAAGCCGCAACTAAAGGTACGGTTACGGTTGATGTTGTTACACCACCAGAATCATAGGCCAATGGTACAATTAATTTAGGGCAAAAAAACGTTTGAATGACCACAACAACATAACCGGCAATAATATAATAATGAATAGGGTGACCAACGACGATGCGGTAACTCCCTAACGCAATACCAATAGCAACACCAATAGCGACTGAAATTCGTAGGCTATTGGCATTAATAGCGCCACCAGAAACTTCCTCAGCTTTAACGGCTACAGCAATAAGTGAAGGCTCTGCAATGGTTGTGCTAAAACCAATTGCGGCGGCAAAAACATAAACCCACTTATAATCTGACCAATGAATACTTGTTAAAACGTGTTCGCCAGTATGAATGAATTCTGGCGCGGTTAATTGCTCTGCCATCATTTTCCCTAGCGGAAATAAAGCTTTTTCCAAACCAAGCAAAAACAATGCTAAACCAATAAGTACATAAATAAAACCAAAACCTACTTGCTTGATATGAGGAATAGGTTTGCGAATAACCAGTAGTTGAAAGCCCAAAATTATCGACAAAATAGGTAATACATCGACAACGGTATTTTTTAAGGTGATTAAAAACTCAAAGAAAATACTCATTAGCTGATCACCATGCCGTAAATCATCACAAAAATCATCGGTGTTAATGAGGCAAAAGCTATCAAACCAAATCCGTCAATCATTGGGTTTCTCCCTTTTATTGCTGATGCTAAACCAACACCTAATGCAGTTACTAAGGGAACAGTAATCGTTGATGTAGTAACGCCACCAGAATCGTATGCAATGCCAATAATCCAGCTAGGCGCAATTAAAGTCATCAGTACCACAACAACATAACCGCCCAGAATTAAATACTGTATGGGCCAACCACGAAGTATGCGTAGTACACCAACAACAATAGCTAGGCCCACAGCAAAGGCAACGGTAAAACGTAAACCGTTGGCGTAAGAAAGTTGTGACGCTAGCGTGTCGCTAATGATGCCACCCGATGCGGCCACAATAGCTGCTTCTTTGGCTACGGCGATTAATGAAGGTTCAGCCACGGTCGTGCCAAACCCTAAACAAAAGGCAAAAGTGAGTAACCAGCTAATGCTGCCTTTTTTAGCGAAGGCTTGCGCCATCGATTCACCAATGGGAAATAAGCCCATTTCTAAACCGTAAATAAAGAAAGTTAAACCAAGCACAACTAATACTAGGCCAACTAAAATATCGCCAATATTAGGCATGGGTTGTTGCAGCACGGCAAATTGGAAAAATGCAATAACGAGAATAATAGGTAGTAAGTCTTTGCAACTACCTAATAGTGCTTTTAGAAAAACGAAAAACTGATGAATCATAAAAATTTCGTAATGGAAATTACTTTATATTATAAATGACATTATAAAAGTAATTAAAACAATTACTTTTATTCAATACAAGGTAATTGTTATTTAAAATTAAAAGTAGGGGTGTTCTTGCTGTTGTATGGATGTATTTGAAGGACTATTTAACCGATGAGTTCGATATAACACCAGGTGATTAAATGGGAGGGGTTAATTCTTACGGACAAACATGTTCTCATGGTTGTATTATAAAAAAACGTATAGACTAACTTAATAACACTTTATTAATTGCTACTAAACACATGAGAGAATAGAGGGGTAAATTACATGTTGATTTCAAATGATGTACTACTTAGGAACCATGTCAAAGTAATTGGAAAAGGCAATAAAACCTTATTTCTCGCTCACGGGTTTGGGTGTGATCAAAACATGTGGCGTTTTTTAACACCTGGGCTGGTAAAGCACTTTACTATTGTATTATTTGATTATGTTGGCTCAGGTGCATCTGATATTTCTCAATACGACAAAAAACGCTATAGCCAATTAGAAGGGTATGCTGATGATATTATTGAAATATGCCAAGCGTTAAAATTGTCAAATGCCATTTTTGTTGGTCATTCAGTTAGTAGCATGATCGGGGCAATTGCAGCCACTAAAAAGCCAGATTTGTTTTCTAAATTAATCATGATATGTCCATCGCCCTGTTTTTTAAACTTCCCTCCTGAATATTTTGGGGGCTTTGAAAAAGAAGATTTAGTAGAACTATTAAATCTTATGAACAAAAACTATATTGGCTGGGCTAATTATTTAGCACCGTTAGTCATGGGCACCACTAGTTCTGATGAACTTATTGGTGAGTTAACAGGTAGCTTTTGTTCTACTGACCCTGTTATCGCAAAAAACTTTGCTGAAGCCACCTTTTTATCTGATTATCGTTCTCTTTTAAAAGAGATTAAACAGCCATCATTGATTTTTCAAAGTGAAAACGATGCCTTGGCTGCAACGTCTGTTGGTGAGTTTATCGCCAGTGAAATAGCGCATAGTGAGCTTAAAATTATAGCAGCCGATGGCCATTGTCTTCATATGACTCACCCTGGAGCTATTATGACTTCGATAATAGAATATGCGAAATAATCACGGTGAAGAATAATAAACGTGAGAATGATAAATGCGAAAGTAATAAAGCAGTTAATTACTCTCCTGATAACTTTGCAAGTGGCGCTTTAGTGACTAATTCTTCAAGAATTATTACCTATGTAAATTCATATTTTACCAACGAACTATTGTGGAAGCCAGGTGAGCTTATTGGTAAAAATGCAGATGTAATATTCACGCAATCGTCCAGAATATTTTTTCAAAGTTATTTAATTCCAACGCTTTTGCATGAAAAAATTTGTGAGGAAATGCAACTCATCATATTTAATGCACAAGGTCTGAGGATTCCCATTACCGTTAATGCCCGTATTGACGATGATGGCTGTATATATTGGAGCTTTTTCAATGCCTCTAAACGGGATAAACTTTATGAAGAGTTAATTCAAACTCGTGAAACACTGAATGAGCAGGCAGAACAGTTGAAATTACTTGCTTCAACTGACGAGTTAACAGGGTTATTAAATAGAAGAGAAATGAAATATCGAAGCGGCTTAGTACTTGAACAAGCAGTGAGATCTAATCAATCTGTAAGTTTGTTAATGCTTGATATTGACTATTTTAAAAAAATAAATGATACCTTTGGTCATTTAGAAGGAGATAGAGTTCTAAAAGAGCTAGGACAAGTCTTGAATGATTTTGCTCGACAAACAGATCTTGTTTCTCGCTTTGGTGGGGAAGAATTTCTAATTATGCTACCAGATACTAACCAAAATGATACGTTGCTATTTTGCAAAAGGTTGCATAAATTAATTGCTAACATTAGCGTTGGTGACGCGCCTATGACGATAAGTATTGGCGTAAGTTTTTGTGATGATAAAGTATCATTTACAGATTTATTTACTCAGGCAGATAGCGCTGTATATAAAGCGAAAGAGCTTGGAAGAAATAGAACAGAAATTTATGATAAGAGTTAATACACCTTAGTGATCATTGTAAATATTCAACGGTCTCTTCTTATGGCTTACTTTCTTACATACTAAACTCTTTTCTATTTTTTTGATTTAGATTAATAAAAGGGGAGGGTTTACTCTTGCTGTATTTTCTCTCGCTGTTTATTCTGTTTAGTCGGTCTTCGTCATAATCTTAGAGAATAAAATAAAATGAAAGAAAATTATTTTAAAAAGTACCCGAACAAAGATGGATTTTTTAAAGAATACGGTGGTGCATTTATTCCTCCAAATTTAGAAGAGGAAATGAAGAAAATTAATGATGCTTATTTTTCTATAAGCAAGTCTCATAAATTTATTTCAGAGCTACGTGATATTAGAAAATATTATCAAGGTCGTCCTACCCCTGTTTATCATTGTCACCGCTTATCAGAAAAATATGGTGGACAAATTTATTTAAAAAGAGAAGATTTAAACCATACCGGTGCTCACAAGCTAAATCATTGTATGGGCGAAGCTTTACTTGCTAAACACTTAGGTAAAAAGAAGTTAATTGCTGAAACGGGCGCAGGACAACACGGTGTTGCACTGGCTACGGCGGCCGCTTATTTTGGCTTAGCGTGTGAAATTCATATGGGTGAAGTTGATATTAAAAAAGAGTACCCTAATGTGTTGCGCATGAAAGTGTTAGGGGCAACTGTTATTCCAGTAACCCATGGCTTAAAAACTTTAAAAGAAGCGGTAGACAGTGCTTTTGAAGCGTACCTTAAAGATCCTATCTCAACCATTTATTGCATCGGCTCAGTTGTCGGACCACATCCATTCCCCATGATTGTTCGTGATTTTCAACGTGTTATTGGTATTGAAGCAAGAGAGCAATTTTTGGATATGACAGGAGAATTACCTGACAGTGTTGTTGCTTGTATTGGTGGTGGTAGTAACGCTATAGGTATGTTTTCTGCCTTTTTAGATGATGATGAAAGTCAGTTGTTTGGTATTGAGCCTGCAGGAAAGTCTTTTACAATGGGCGAGCATGCCGCGACAATGACTTTAGGTAAACCTGGCGTTATTCATGGTTTTAAATGTTATATCCTGCAAGATGAAAGTGGCGAACCAGCACCCGTACATTCTATTGCCAGTGGTCTTGACTACCCTGGTGTTGGTCCAGAGCATAGTATGTTAAAAGACTTAAATAAAGTTACCTACGAGAGTATTACAGATAAAGAGTGTATTGATGCTTTTTATGAGCTAAGTCGGTTAGAAGGGATTATCCCCGCTTTAGAAAGTGCCCATGCTGTTGCTTATGCCATAAAGCTTGCGCAGAAATTTCCAGAAAAGTCAGTACTTGTTAACTTAAGTGGTCGAGGAGATAAAGACCTCGATTATGTTGTTGATACCTTTGGTTTACCTGACTAAAGCATCTTGAGGTGGTTTGGGTATAATAGTTCGAAGTCAATTTATCTTGTTTTTATGAATAAACATAGAGTATAGAATGTAACAAAAATTGTTACATTCACACTTGTTGATATCCGGGAATATTACATAAATCAACATCATCTATTTGAGATTTATCTAGGAAGTTTTCAGCAAAAGTTAAATAAACTTTTTGCTGTATAAATACGTCGAATAGGTCGGGATCAATATGATCATCTAATTTCATATGGCCCATTATTTTTAACGTCTCAGATAAGGTTTTAGGCTCTTTATAAGGGCGATCGTTGGCGGTTAATGCTTCAAATATATCGGCTATCGCCATAATCCTTGCTGGAATTGACATTTGGTCACGTTTTAAACCTTTAGGATAACCGGTACCATCCATTTTTTCATGATGACCACAGGCATATTCAGGTACATTTTTTAAGTGTTTAGGAAATGGCATTGATTCAAGCATTTCTACAGTCACCGTCATGTGATCATTAATTATCTGCCGCTCTTTTGCTGTAAGTGTACCGCGTTTGGTAATTAGATTGAGTACTTCGTTGTTAGTTAATACTGATTGTGTTTTACCATCGATAGAGATTTGATATCGTTTGGCTATTTTGTAAACACGTTCAATTTTACTATCATCAAAAAATTCACCGCCAGTGTTTGCAATATTTATAAATTCACGATCGTCTGATAGCTCATTTAAGCGACTAACTTTTTCGTTATCGGTAAACTTTTTGGAATAGGTAATATCTCGAGCAGCTATTTCGAATCGAGCGTTAACAAGCGCTATTCTGTCAAAAATAGTTTCTAATTTTTTAGCTTTATCCATTATGTATTCGGGTGTGGCAATCTTGCCACAGTCATGTAACCATGCGGCAACACTTAATTGATGAAAGTCTTCATTACTCATTGAAAAATCGGCTAAAGGCCCATCTGATATTCGATGACAAGCTTTGGCTAGCATCATGGTTATTCGAGGAACTTTACGGCAATGACTCCCCGTGTAAGGTGACTTTCTATCAATAGCCGAAGCAATTAATTTAGAAAAAGAAGAAAACAAATTCTCCATTTCAACAACTAATTGTTTGTTGGTTAAAATAATAGCAGCAAAAGATGTGAGTGATTGAATGACTCTGACTATTTCATTTTTAAAAGCAACCGTATCACCTTTTTCATTCATTGCATTTATAAGCTGTATAACACCATTTAATTCTCCTTGATGATCCTTCATAGGTAAAGTAAGCACAGACACCGTTTTATATCCTGTTATCTGATCCATAGATTTTGCTGAGCTTAGGTCGTATTTTTTAGATTGATAAGCATCTTCTATCGTTATAATTTCTCCACTTGCTGCTGCAATAGATACCATGGCGCTGTTATTCACTTCACCATAGGTATAAATATCAATGTTTGGAAAATCAATAGCATTATTGCTTGTGCCACCTAAATGAATATTTAAACTTGTGTTTAGTACAGTGTTAAAGGCAAGTTTTTTGTCGTCTGTCACTGAATAAATAGTGCCAGCATCAGCACAGCTCAGCTCCATTGCACTTTTTAAAATTTTCTCTAGCAGAGCATCATGGTTTTTCTCTGTAGATAGTGAAATGCCAATATCCACAAAATGCTCAACGTTGCTTTTGACATTATGGTTAACGTTATTCATAAGATAATCTCTTTAACTCTGTTAGTTTTTTGACTTATATAGAGCCAAGTATAGAAGTAACCTGTTATTTTTGGTAAAAAAATTAGCTAAATATTCATTAACGATTACCCTTAATAATAATTACTAAGCAATTTGTTTTTCAAATGAATTTATCTAAAACAACACAATGGTCTTCAATTATTGGCATTTTACTAATGCTGAGTTATGTTTTTGCATTAACAAACGACTTACTTAAACAAGCTGATTTTTTTATTTTAGATTTACAAACAAAGCAATCAGCTAAGCGCTTAAGTAGTGATAACGACATCGTTATTATTACCATTGATGATTATAGTTTGAGCAAAATGCAAGCAATAGCAGGTATGTGGGTTTGGCCCAGAAGTGTGCATGCTCAGTTAGTTACTCGATTGAATAAAAGACCAATCAAAGCCATAGTATTTGATATTTTATTTGCCGAGAAAGATGTTTATCGACCTGACGACGATGCTTTTTTTAATGAGGTGCTGTCGCAAAGCTCTAATACATATTTTGCAACGTTACAGCAAAATATGGCAAACGAAGGTGGTGTTGCCATTGAAGAAATTGCCAATTTATTAGCAATTGAACAATCCGATTCAGCTAAAAGTAATGTAAAAGCTAGCTTTGTTTTACCTTTAGCTATAGATCCGCAATATTGGCAAGTGGGTACTATTAATTTTTCCAGCGATACCGATGGCGTTGGTCGTTCATATGACGTAAAGAGAAATATTCAAGGTTGGTTGATACCATCATTAGCTGCCAAAGTTGTTTATGGGCTAGATAAGCCACTGCCTGATGTAGATAAAATACTGCTTCAGTGGCGGGGCGATTTACAACAACCTTTTACAACGTATAGTTATGGAGATGTCTATCAAGCTGTAATTGACCATGACGAGAGTTACTTCTCTAAATTTGATAATAAAATTATTTTAATAGGCGCCTCTGCTTCAGGTTTATATGATGCACGGGCTACCGCAATTAATAAAAACTTACCCGGTATTTATATGCTAGCTATGGCTATAGATAACTTAAAAAACCAACGTTATTTAAATTCTGTACCCTCTGTTTATTCCTTAGTTTTAGGCTTGATTACTATTTTATTAGTAACAGTTTTGTTTATTTATATTCAAAGTTATTTAAAGCAACTCTGTTCTGCTTTGTTATTAGTTATCGTTACGAGTTATTTTTTATGGTTAGTATCATACTCATTATTATTGCAACAGCAGCTTTTGTACATTGGTGTTGTTATTAGTTTTATGGCAATTAGTTTTGTCGTGTTTTCGGTGTTTTATGGCTATTTAGAATATCAACGTCGATTGCAAACTATCACCATGTTTGATCGTTTCTTACATCCTCATGTTGTGCGTAAATTATTAAAAGATAAGCAACTTTCACCAGAAAAATTAAATAAAAAACAAGTGATCACGGTACTTTTTTCTGATATTAGAAATTTCACACAACTATCAGAAACTCATCCTGTGGAAGACGTTTTACAACTGTTAAATAATTATTTTGAGCAGCAATTACAGGTGATTTTTAATCATAATGGTACGCTAGATAAGTTTATCGGTGATTGCATGATGGCTTTTTGGGGAGCGCCATTGGATAACCCCAACCATGCCGTCTCTTCTATTGCTGCTGCATTAGCAATGGAAGAGGCATTGCTAGCTTTTAAGGAAACGCTACCTGAATCATTATCTGGTTTTGATGTGGGTATTGGCATTCATACTGGAGAGTGTATTGTTGGCATGATTGGCGCAAATTCACGGCTAGACTACACTGTAATAGGAGACACAGTAAATTTAGCAAGTAGAATAGAAGGGCTGACCAAAAATACCCATAGAATTTTGGTATCACAATCCACTAAAGAATTATCTGAACATGTCTACGACTTTGAATTTGTAGGCGAACACCAAGTTAAAGGCCGGCAAGCGTTGGTAAAAGTTTATCGACCTATTGGTTTGAAATTAGTTGTTTAAAGTTAATGGTTTAAAGTGAAGATTTAAAAAGGATAATTAAAGGTTTTTGTAATGATGAATATTAAGCGTACTTATTTAACTTATGTAACTTTTATTGCTTTGTTATTGGTAAACCCAAAGACATTAATTGAGTTGGTAATCAATAAAGCTCATGCGAACAATAGAGTTGAGTCGAGTCAACCGCTTAACTCAAGTAAAACTCGTGAGGCTCAGCTTATTAAAAGTAGTAAGTTATATAAAAAAGCGAATAATCAAAGTGAAGTGATAGAAACTATTTTAGCTAATGAACCTGTTGCTGTTCATCACAGGCAACGCGCTTGGTATTTTGTAGTGACAGAGCAAAAACTAACAGGCTGGCTTAGTATGTTAAACGTCAGATTTAACGGTGTTGCTAAACGTACAGGTGAACTAGGCGTAGCTAATGTTTTTGGTAGCTTGAGTAAAAACTCTTTACCTACTCAATCAACTGGTATTAGGGGATTTGATGAGGCAGACTTAAAAAATGCCAAGGCTGATTTTAACGCGTTAGCTCTAGTTAATGCTGTTGAAGTATCTACTGCTCAAGTTCAAAAGTTTGCTTTGCAAGGGCAACTTAAAACAAAGACTAAAATTGAGGTGAAATAATGAAATCACAGCATTTTTTATTGTTCATATTCTTATGCTTGTTATTAAGTTCATGTAAAACAACAAGTTTGAAAGTTGGTAACGTAGACATAGGTAACCTTGTTAATCAAGGAGTGAACGTTTTTAATGTCAATAATATTGACGAAAAGCAGGAAATACAATTTGGGGAGAATATGTCAGCTGTTTTATTGGGGGCTAGGCCTTTATATGGCAGCAAAGAAATTAATATTTATGTCAACCATGTTGGTTTGTGGCTTGCCAGCAATAGTGAAAGACCAGATTTACCTTGGCACTTTGGTGTTATTAATAGTTCAAGTATTAATGCCTTTGCGGCTCCCGGAGGGTATGTGTTTATTACCTCGGCTATGTTAAATCAGTTAACTAATGAAGCACAATTAGCGGCGGTTTTAGCGCATGAAATTATTCATGTGGTCGAACAACATCACTTAAATGCTATTAAAGAAGGCGCTATGCGTGATGCGTTAACAGAAAGTTTGTTTGTTTCTGTAGAGGCGTATCAAGCGAATACTGGCGCAAGTAATGAACAACAAGAATACAAAGCATGGAGTAAACAAATTAGCAGTGCTGCGCAAGATTTATATAGCAAGGGTTTAAACAGAGATGATGAACTTCAAGCGGATCAGCAGGGTATTCGTTTACTAGCAAGAGCAGGATATGATCCCTTTGCCTTTATTACAAATTTACAACTTTTAAATGCGATTGCTGCCGATGATTCAAGTTTAGCTTTGCTTTATAAAACGCACCCAACACCTGAGCAAAGGTTGGCTGCGCTTTCAAATAGTATCAATGAACTTTCAAATGTTTCAGGCGCATTGCTTGTAAAACGTTTTCAGAAAAAAATTCATCCGTTTTAACTGATATTTTACTTTTGTTTACAAAGTATCAGTTTATAAAATATCAGTTAAAGCAAAGCCAATGCGTTGTTGTTTATCTTATCTTATAGTGTAGTCAATTAAACTTTCACCATAACCATTGAAATATTGAGCATAACCTCTTAATCTTTTCTATAAAGGAAAAGTGAATCCAATTTCTAATGGGCGACTCATAACGTTGGTATAGTAAAGTAAGTCAGTAGTATTCTTCGCATTTTTTAGTGATAATATTAATAATAAAGTATGCTGGATGTTTTCCAGTCAACAAAGAGCAGCCAACAAAGTGATTTTTAATGTCTATGAATGTTACCAACACTTCTCTCGCGCAACTTAGTGCTTATGCATTACGTCAGCTAATTCGCCAGAATAGATTTAATGATAATACTTCAGGCTTTGCGCAAGGTTGTGTGCAAGGAAATATTGTTATTTTGCCTAAAGACTGGGCGAGTGATTTTTTACAATTTTGCCAGTTTAATCCAAAACCGTGCCCTTTAATTGGCATGTCAGCAAGTGCAGGGAATTTTCACTTACCAGAACTAGGGAAAGATATTGATATTCGCACAGATGTGCCTGGTTATCGTTTGTTTATCAATGGGGTTTTTGAACAGGAATTAACAGATATTAAAGCACTTTGGCGCAATGATTTAGTTACCTTTGTTTTAGGCTGTTCTTTCTCTTTTGAAGAGGCGCTTATTGCTGATGGGCTTGAAATTCGTAATATTAGTGAAAATAAAAATGTTCCCATGTATCGTACTAACATCCCTTGTAAAACAGCAGGTCGTTTTAGTGGTGAAACGGTTGTGAGCATGCGACCAATGTTAGCAAAAGATGCTATTAGAGCCATTCAAATTTGTAGCCGCTTTCCCTCTGTTCATGGTGCGCCAATACATTTTGGTCAACCTGAACTCATTGGCATTAACGATATTGATAACCCTGATTATGGCGATGCCGTTACGATTAAAGATAACGAAGTGCCTGTGTTTTGGGCTTGTGGCGTAACGCCACAACTGGCATTAGAACGTACTAAACCGCCGTTTTGTATAACCCATAGCCCCGGTAAAATGTTAGTGACTGATATTGCTAATTCAACGTTGGCTGTGCTGTAGGCTTTGTTAAGAAATAAATTTTCAATAAAGAAAGTTGCCAAGCAACTAAAGCAAGTAAAGCAAGGAAAGCAAGGAGATAAAATGAAATTAAATTGTGATTTAGGTGAAAGCTTTGGTAGTTGGACTATGGGGCTAGACGCACAAGTCATGCCGTACATAGATCAAGCGAATATCGCTTGTGGCTTTCATGCGGGCGATCCCTTGGTGATGCAAAAAACACTCGAATTAGCAAAAGCGAATAATGTGAGTGTCGGTGCGCATCCCGGATATCCTGATCTCGTTGGTTTTGGTCGACGATCAATGAATTGCTCAGCAGATGAAATAACTGCGTTAGTAAAATATCAAATAGCCGCGATTGATGGTGTTGCTAAATCGCTAGGTATTGAACTGGAATATGTTAAACCACATGGCGCTTTATATAATGACATGATGGTGAAAAAGGAGGTTAGAGCAGCTATTTTATTTGCTTTAAGTAGCTATCATCGTCCATTGAAACTTATGTTGCAAGCAACTCCAAATATTGAACAACACAGAGCAGAGGCTAAGCATTTTCAGGTGGAAATACTGAGTGAGGCTTTTGCTGATCGATGCTATGACGACGATGGAAAATTATTGTCTCGCACCAAAGCAGGCGCAGTCCATAATAAAGAAAAAATGCTAGCGCAGGTTAAGCAACTAAAAGAACAGGGGTGTGTTACGTCCGTAAACGGTAAAGTTTTAACCTTAAACACAGACAGTTTATGTGTTCATGGTGACAATATTGAAGGTGTTCAGGCTATTAGTGCTATCCGGGAGTTAATAGGTTAATGTTAAAGGGAGAACCATTTTATAAGCCAACTATTGAGATTGCAGGTGAAAATGCCTTAATAATCTATTTTGCTGAGCAAGCAAGTAATGATACGTCTGTAAAAGTACAACAAGCTGAGCAACTTATTCGCCAAGCAATGAAAGATGATTTAGCGATAGACATTATTGACTTGATCCCTTCCTATGCGTCAATGTTGGTGATGTTTAATATACTAACGACTGATCATCACCAAGTACGCAATAAATTACGGTTATTGCTGCACTCTCTAGATGATAATTGCCAAAGGCTTAACGACTCTCAACTGGATGACCACTCCCAAAAGCATGAGCAAGCAGATAAATCGTTGGTTGTTGAATTACCAGTCTATTACGCAGCTGAATCAGGGCCTGATTTAGCTGTTATTGCTGAACGAAACAAGTTAACTGTTGAGCAGGTGATCGATATTCATCAATCTAAAGTTTATCGAGTTTATGCCATAGGTTTCGCGCCCGGTTTTGCCTATTTAGGTGAAGTAGATGAAAGAATTGCTGCGCCGCGCTTAAGTACACCTAGAATGAAAGTACCTAAAGGAGCCGTTGCGATTGCTGACAAACAAACAGCGGTTTACCCCAATACATCGCCCGGTGGTTGGAATATTATCGGTTTATGCCCTGTCGATATGTTTGACGCAACAGCAACACCGATAATGCCGGTTAATGTCGGCGATAAAGTAAAGTTTAAAGCAATTGATAAACATGAGTTTTTAGCGCTAGGGGGTGAGTTACCTGACGAGTTTGGGAAATCAGCTTTTGGAAAGTTATCATGAGTTTATCAACAGGTTTTATAGTAAAACAACCAGGTATGTTAAGTCTTATTCAAGATGCTGGGCGCTTTGGCCATTTCAATATTGGCTTAACTAATGGTGGCCCAATAGACTTAGAAGCATTTCAATGGGCAAACCGTTTATGCGCAAATGAATTCAATGCTACGGCTATTGAAATCAGTATTGGCGATTTAGCGCTAATCGCACAACTTGATAGTACTATTGCGGTTACCGGCGCCAATATGTCATTAACGATTAATAGCCATAAAAAAGAGTTATGGCGCAGTCACCCTATTAAGGCGGGCGATATTGTTGCGTTAGGTTTTGCCAGCCAAGGTGTGCGAAGTTATTTGGCTGTTGCGGGTGGTTTTACTATTCAAGAAAGTTTTGGCAGCACTGCTACAGTATGTCGTGAGGGCATTGGTGGTTTGGCGGGAGAGAAACTTAAAGCGGGTGATGTTTTGCCTTGTGTAAGCCAAACAAGAAAAATCAATTTAGTCTTATCAGAGTCATTAAGGCCTAAGTACTGTAATGAGGTGGTATTGCACACCGTGCCAAGTTATCAACAAAAGCATTTTCCTCCATATCAGCAGCGGTTGTTTTTTTCTAGCGAATATATGGTTGGCAAAAGTTTTGACCGTATGGGCTACCGGTTAACAGGACAAAAAATTTCGTGTGATATTGAAGGTATTTTATCTGAAGGGATTTGTCATGGCGCCGTTCAAATTCCCGCTGATGGTCAGCCAATTGTATTAATGAATGATAGACAAACTATTGGTGGTTACCCTAAAATTGGTGCCGTTTCATCGGTAGATACCGCTAAGTTAGGGCAACTAAAGCAAGGGGGAGAAGTACGTTTTGAACCCATTAGTATGGAGCAGGCACATAACTATTTTCATTTAAATTTAAGTAATTTTACTCGTAAAAAATTGAATGTATGTGAATAATTCCAATTTGGTATCAAACCAATACAAGTTAGAAGAAGCCATGAATATAAGTAATGAACAGAAGCATGAACATAAGTATGAATATAAGTATGAATATAAGTAATGAACAATCGCTTAGCGAACAAATAGAAAACATGCTTGTTGAGCGTAATTTACGAGGTATGAAAGATTTACAATCACAATTAACATCAGGTTATTGTTTACGTGCAGCTAAAATATTAAAAAATATTAAAGGTAACATACTGATAGGTACAGGCTTTCCCGTTGTTAATACTTTTGAAACGGATGGCCCGGTAGGTGCTTTAATTTTATATCATGCCTTAGAAATTTTAGGCGCTACGCCTGTACTTGTTTGTGGCACAGTCATGGCAAATGCCTTTCAACATGATTATCGCACTTGTGCTATAAGTATTGGCAAAAAAGATATTGCTTTAGCTGAAGCAAAAAGTGCAATATCTCATTTTAAGCCACAAGCGATTATTTCTATTGAGTGTCCGGGCATAGCGGAGAATGGTTGTTATCATAATATGCGTGGCGAAGATATCAGCAGCCAAGCGGCTTGTTTTGATTTTTTTATGGATGAAGCAAGTTGCCCAACTATTGCCATTGGTGATGGTGGAAATGAAATAGGTATGGGTAATGTCAAAGACGTATTAGCTCAATTTGATATAATTCCTGCGGTTACAAAATGTGACGAGCTTATTATTAGTGATGTTTCTAATTGGGGCGTTTATGGCATTTTGGCTTTTTTAAGTCTCTGGTCTCAGCATGATTTATTGAATGAAACTTGCCCAGAGACAATGCTTAAATACATTTCAAAATTAGGCAGTGTTGATGGTGTTACCCGTAAAAATGAATTAACAGAAGACGGTCTTCCTGCATCAGAAGGTATTGCCTTAATTTCAAGAATTAGCGCTTTAATTGGTTATCCTTCTGCAAATTAGGGAAAATAAAGCATTTTAAGGATTACAAAGCATTTTAAGGATACAAAACAATGAAAATTAAATTATCAGGAAAAGAAAAATGAGCACAGTTTTTTTAAATGGCGATTATATGCCCGTGGAACAAGCCAAAATTTCCCCGCTAGATCGCGGCTTTTTATTTGGCGATGGCATCTATGAAGTGATCCCATCATATTTTGGTAAAATGGTGGGTTTTCAAGCGCATATAAATCGCATGAATGATGGCTTAAAAGCGATTGGTATTGAATTAAACTGGAGCGACAACCAGTGGTTAGCTTTATGCGAAAACTTATCAGAGAAAAATGGTGCTGGCCCGTTAGGTATTTACTTACATGTTAGCCGTGGTACTGATACTAAACGTTTTCATGCTTTTCCTACAAATATAACACCAACCGTATTCGCTATGACGTTTGAAATCGCTATACCGAAAAAACCTAGTATGGCCATTAAAGGTAATGGATACGCTTTAAGTAGCACTGAAGATTTACGTTGGAAACGTTGCCATATAAAATCAACGTCATTATTAGGCAATGTGTTGCACTTTCAAGAGGGTTTTGAAGCAGGTAGTCAAGAAACCTTGTTGTTTAATAGTAACAAAGAGCTAACTGAAGCAAGTTCATCAAATGTTTTTATTGTGAAAAATGGGGTGATCGCTACGCCAGTTCAAGATAATCAAATTTTGCCGGGCGTTACTCGACGTTTAGTTATTGATATATTGGCTAAAGAGGGTTCATTAGTTGTTGAAGAACGTATAATAACGTTTGATGAAGTTAAAGCGGCTGATGAAATTTGGATCACCAGCTCATCAAAGGAAATTGCCCCCATAACCACACTAGATGGTATAGCAGTGGGAGATGGTAATGTTGGTTCAGTTTGGTTAAAAGCGGCAACGTTATACACGATAAATAAATTCTCTTATTAATGTTTTAGCTATTCCTGTTTTATCTAAAAAGTAAGTGTATAAAAAATTTCAGATAAGCCCATGAAAAATTGGTGTTTTGCAAAAGAGTTATCTACATTAATAATAAGGCTAGTTTTTATTATATGTATATAACTCTTTTTTGCTAAATGTATAAGGATTTATTATGGAGTCTCTAAAAATACAAGATTATATGAACCACTACCCCGTTACTTTCACTGCTGATATGGCCGTTGAAGAAGCATCATTACGCTTTTTGAAAACCAAGCAAATCGGCGGGCCAGTCATTGATGGTAACGGTAAATTAATTGGTTTTTTGTCAGAAAGTGATGTACTGGCTAAAATGCTTGAAACCATTTATCACAATGAACATATTGCGAATGTTGTAGACTTAATGAGCAAAGACGTATTGACGATGAAACCCTATGATAGTGTTATTGAACTAGGGCAGCTAATGCTCAAGAATAAACCGAAAGTGTACCCCGTGATTGATGACGACAATAATTTATTAGGTACTATTTGCCGCAATGATGTTTTACATGCAATTGATAAACACCTGCGAGCAAATTTAAAATCGGATAAAGCGCATGCGGCTATTTAAATAATATAAGTATGATACTTATATTATTTAAACCGAGCTTGATTTCTGTATCGCAAAGTAATGTGATTTGTGAAATATAACTGATAAAATAGAATTTACTACGTTTTATTTTTGTTATCTTAGTTGAGTCTATTTTGTCGTTGAACACTTTATCGAGTAAAAAGCCGAGTAAAAACTTGAGTGAAAAGACTAGTATAAATCCTAGTGAAAACTCTAGTAAAATCCCTAATATCCAATCTTTATTTGATGCGTTAACTCAAGTAAAAAAATCTGATTTACTACGCTTAAAACAGCAACTCATTCATCATAAAAGAGTAATGAGTCAACTTGAGTCGACTGACAATCAGCAAGCGAAAACTGAACAACAGCGTAAACAGTTAAATAGAACTGTGCAAGCAATCGAAAAATCTATCAGTGAAAAACAGCATAAACTAAAAAACCTTCCCAATATAAGTTACCCCGAAGGCTTACCTATCAGTGACAATGCTGAGCAAATAGCACAAGCCATTCGTGATAACCAAGTAGTGATTATTGCAGGTGAAACAGGCTCAGGTAAAACCACTCAAATTCCGAAAATTTGTCTTGCATTAGGTCGTGGTGTTGATGGGCTTATCGGTCATACTCAGCCAAGAAGAATAGCGGCTAGAACTGTTGCTAATCGTATCGCAGAAGAGCTTAATACTAAGCTAGGAGAGCAGGTCGGTTATAAAGTCAGGTTTAACGATCAGGTAAGTCAGCACAGCTATATAAAATTAATGACAGATGGTATTTTGTTAGCTGAAATGCAAAAAGATCGGCTGCTTCGTCAATACGACACCATTATTATTGATGAAGCCCATGAACGTAGTTTAAATATTGATTTTATTTTAGGCTACTTGCGAGAAATTTTAGTTAAGCGATCTGACTTAAAAGTTATTGTTACTTCAGCCACTATTGACCCACTGCGTTTTGCAAATCACTTTGCGGATCAAAATGGCAAACCTGCGCCTGTTATTGAAGTATCCGGTCGAACTTATCCGGTTGAAATGCGTTATAGACCATTAAACGACAACGCTGCTAACAGTAGTGAGCAAGATGATAATGTTAACCAAGGTGTTAGTGAAGATGTTAGTGATGGCAATGATATTATTAGCGGCATTCTTAATGCGGTAGATGAGCTTTCAGAGCTTTCAACTGACAGCCAAGGTGATATTTTAATTTTCTTAAATGGTGAGCGAGAAATTCGAGATACGGCCGCAGCGCTAAATAAAGCTAATTTACGCCACACACAAATTCTACCTTTGTATGCTCGTTTAACCATTAGTGAACAAAATCGTATTTTTAAGCCGCATTCAGGGCGAAATATAGTGCTTGCCACTAACGTTGCTGAAACAAGTTTGACCGTACCTGGTATTAAATATGTTATAGACCCTGGTACAGCACGTATTTCACGTTATAGCTACCGAACTAAAGTGCAGCGTTTACCAATTGAGGCCATTTCACAAGCGAGTGCTAATCAGCGATCAGGACGTTGTGGACGTGTTTCATCAGGTGTTTGTATTCGCTTATATAGCGAAGATGACTATTTAAATAGGCCTGAATTTACCGATCCTGAAATCCTGCGCACTAACTTAGCGACCGTTATTTTGCAAATGTTGGCACTAGATTTAGGTGAAATTGAGGATTTCCCTTTTGTTGAAGCGCCAGATAACCGAAATATAAATGACGGTGTTAAATTATTAGAAGAACTTGCAGCCATAGACAATGGCGCTAATAATCAGAAAAGTCAAAAAGATCATCAAAAACAAAAAGAACAGCAAAACCAAGGTACTCGGTTAACCAAGTCAGGACGTTTGTTAGCGAAATTTCCAATCGATCCGCGGTTAGCTAAAATGGTGCTAACCGCGATAGATTTAGGTTGTATTGAGCAAGTACTTATTATTGTAAGCGCGTTAAGTATTCAAGACCCTCGAGAAAGGCCTCATGAAAAACAGCAAGCGGCAGATGAAAAGCATAATCGCTTTAAAGACAAAAATTCAGACTTTGTTAGTTTGCTTAACTTATGGCAGTACGTAACTGAGCAGAAAAAAGATTTGTCACAAAATCATTTTAGAAAGCTATGTCAGCGAGAATATTTATCTTATGTGCGCTTGCGAGAGTGGCAAGATATTTTTAGCCAGCTTAAATTAACCTTAAAAGAGCAAAAAATATCACTCACGTCAGTTGATTATCAGTTTTCAATTATTGAATCGGGCACTTCAACAAATCAAGAGAAAAAAGAACAGACTTTGCCTGACAGCTTAGTGTTAGTTCATCAAGCGTTATTGTCGGGCTTATTAAGTCATTTAGGGCAACAAGACGAAAACAGAGAATTTAAAGGTGCCCGAGGCAGTAAGTTCTTTGTTTTTCCTGGCTCTGCGTTATCGAAGAAGCCGCCTAAATGGTTAATGTCGGCTGAGCTTGTTGAAACCAGTCGTTTATTTGCCAGAATGAATGCCCGTATCGATCCTCTGTGGATAGAGCCTTTAGCTGAGCATTTGTTAAAGCGCAGTTATAGCGAACCTCACTGGGAGAAAAAGCAAGGCGCTGTGATGGCCTTTGAGCAGGTTAGTCTTTATGGTTTACCTATTGTATCAAAAAGAAAAATTAACTTTAATACGATTGAACCAGTTACATGTAGAGAACTTTTTATTCGTGAAGCACTCGTTAATGGTGATTGCTTTATTAAAGAAAAGTTTTTAGCAGAAAACCAAGCATTAGTCGCTAGTATTGAAGCGCTTGAGCAAAAAGCTCGGCGTAAAGATTTTTTAATTGACGAACAGCAACTTGTCGATTTTTATGTAGAGAAACTGCCACAATCAGCTGTTTGTCAACGAAGCTTTTTGGCTTGGTGGAAAAAAGCTAAAAAACAAGATGCTACGCTACTTAATTTCACGAAAGATTTTTTACTTAATAAATCATCCGATGAATTATCACTAAAAGAATACCCAGACACATGGCAGCAAAATAATCTTACTCTACCTCTCACCTATCATTTTAGCCCTGGAGATATTGACGACGGTATTAGCGTGATAATACCTGTAGCGTTGTTGAATCAGTGCCAAAATGAAGGCTTTGACTGGTTAATACCTGCGCTTCGTTATGATTTAGTGGTTGCGTTAATTAAAGCTCTACCCAAAGCATTACGTCGCAACTTTGTGCCTGCGCCAAATTATGCTCAGGCCTGTTTGGAAAATATGAGCGAAAACCAAGGAAGTTTAGTTGATGCTTTAGCAAAACAACTATTGCGAATGACAGGGGTAAGATTACCTGAAGACGTTTGGCAAGGTGTGGAATTACCCGTGCATTTAACAATGAACTATCAAATTGTTAATGAAAATGCAAAACTGCTAAAACAAGGGAGAAACCTTAATCAGTTAAAAGCGCAGTTACAGGGCAATGTTAAAGCATCAATCAAGCAAGTAGCGGAAAAGGGCATAGAGAAGTCGAAATTGACTTTATGGGATTTTGGAAAGTTGCCCCAAGGCTACGAAAAGAAAGTAGCAAATATGACAATTAAAGCATTCCCAGCCTTGGTTGATCATAAAAACAGTGTTGCTATTGAGTTGTTTGAACAAGAAGAGCACGCAGAGCAAGCTATGCTAAATGGTATTAGCAGACTTATTCTATTAAATATTCCATCGCCGCTAAAATACTTGCAAGAGAAAATGCCAAATAAAGCCAAGTTAGGTTTGTACTTCAATCCATTTGGCTCTATTACTGATTTATTACAAGACTGTATTCATGGTGCTTGTGTTTATTTAGTTAAAAAACATAGGTTAGATAAAGGTTTGACCAATTTACCTAGAGATGAAAATGATTTTAATTCAGTACGTGATTACGTTCGTGCTGAAATTTCAGATTGCGTATTAACGGCTGCCATTAAAGTTGAGCAAGCGCTATGTTTACGCCACGATATAGCTAAAAAATTAAAAGGGAATGTAGCACTTAATGTTATTCAATCTCATGGTGATATCAAGCATCAAAGCGAAACCTTAGTATTTAAAGGGTTTGTTAGTGCTTCTGGTTTTGAGAAGTTAGATGATATCAATCGTTATTTAAAAGGGATTTTGCGCCGATTAGAAAAGCTGCCAATAGATCCTAATCAAGACAGATTAAAACTCATTGAAGTGAAAAAAACATCAGATTTGTACTACAGTGTGTTGTCACAACAACGAAAAGATAAGCCTATAGCGCAAGAAATTTTATCAACTAAGTGGATGATCGAAGAATTACGTATTTCATTATTCGCTCAGAATTTAGGTACGGCACAACCTATTTCTTTAAAACGAATCGTTAATCATTTGAAAGGCTTTTCTTAGATTGATATGAACAGTTATTTGACACACAGGCTTAAGCTCAGTATAAATACGTATCTTTTAAGTAAATGTAGTCAATGGGCTCTAATACTAGCCTGTATTCTAAATTAACTTAGATCTTATCGTTTTAAGTTTTATTACATAGAGGTACGAATGATAAATTTTGATGACAAGCGTAATTTTTATCGCATGATGTTAAACAGTGAAGTAGATGTCACCATTATTGACGATGAAGCAAATAGACAAATAACAGCAACGTGTCGGGACTTGAGTGCTACGGGAATGGCAATTGAAGTAGACCATCCTATAGCTATGTCTACTCAAGTAAAGATAAAGTTGGACTCATCTTCAGAACAAGTACAATCACTTGATATACGTGGAAAAGTAGTGCGTATTGATGAAGAGTGTGAAGGGGTTTATTTAGTGGGAATAGCAATAGAAGAGCTCGAATAGTAGTGAATATCACACTTTCGGTATAGATATAAATTTTCTACAATATAAATAAAGTTTACATTGTAGAAAATAGAAAACTGCAAATAGATACAATAAAACAGCGTTATTATTCTAGTTCTTCATCAGTGGGCTTTATGCTTGCCGCATGATGTCCTTTTGGTCCCTCATTTAGTTCGTAATTGACATCTTGCCCAGCTTTAAGTGTACGGTAACCATCCATTTCAATCGTTGAATAGTGAGCGAAAATATCTTCTCCACCACTATCAGGACGAATAAAGCCAAACCCCTTTGCATTATTAAACCATTTAACTGTACCGTGAGCCATACTTCTACTTCCTTCTATATCCTTCAGTATTATAAGTTATGCTTCATATCAATTTTATAATTGATTTTAGTCTCATTAAAATAGAGATACAATGGAGCATATACATAATTAAACACGTGACTAAAAAACAGTCACCTACTAAATCGTAGATAAAAAATAGAATTAGTCAAGTTAATTATGGAAATATATTTAATTAATAAATAAGTTTTAATAAGTAAGTTTTAATAAAAAAAGTTACAGCAAAAATTATCAGCAGAGACTAAGATAAGTATATGAGTAATTGGAAAGAGTTATTTGACAGTCATGAGTTTGTAGAAGAAGAGATTAGAGATGAAGTAGAAAAGCCGCCTAAGTATCATGTTTTTTTACTTAACGATGATTTTACGCCGATGGATTTTGTTGTAGAGGTATTGTGTCGATTTTTTAATAAGACTTCTGAACAAGCTACTGACATAATGTTAACTATTCATTATAAAGGAAAGGCTCTTTGTGGCACATTTACTGCAGATATTGCAGAAACAAAAGTGGATCATGTTATCCGTTATGCTATTGAAAATGAACACCCCTTAAAGTGTGTTTTAGAAAAAGCTTGATGCTGTCTACTTACCATTGCATAAAAAAGGCAATTGAAGAAAAAAAGATCGCAAAGAATTAAATTGGAGTACCTATGCTGAATAAAGACTTAGAAATTTCCCTGAACTTAGCTTTTCGCCAAGCCAAAGAGTCTCGTCATGAATTTATGACGGTTGAACACTTACTGCTAGCTCTACTAGACAATCCTTCTGCGATTGATGTCTTAAGGGCTTGTGGTGCAGATATGAATAAAATACGGGCTAACTTGCTTGAATTTATTCAAGAAACTACGCCTGTTATCCCTGTAGGTGAAGAAGAGCGAGAAACTCAACCAACCTTAGGTTTTCAGCGAGTATTACAACGCGCTGTTTTTCATGTGCAATCCTCAGGAAAAAGTGAAGTAAATGGCTCTAATGTTTTAGTGGCCATATTTAGTGAGCAAGAATCGCAAGCAGCTTACATCTTGAAAAAAGCAGATATTAGCCGTTTAGATATTGTTAACTATATTTCACATGGTATTGCTAAAATAGATAATAATCCGGGTAATGCACCAGTTGAAGAAGGAGAACAAATAGGGAGTGAAGAACCTCGCACTATTGACAATTTTTCAGTGAACCTTAATGAAGAGGCGCTTAAAGGTAATATAGACCCTTTAATTGGTAGGGATAACGAGCTAGAAAGAACGTTACAAGTGTTAGGCCGTCGTCGTAAAAACAACCCTTTATTTGTTGGTGAAGCAGGTGTTGGTAAAACAGCGATTGCAGAAGGGTTAGCTAATTTAATTGTTAATGAAGAAGTGCCTGAGTTTTTAAGCAATGCAACGATATACTCGCTTGATATGGGCGCTTTACTTGCTGGAACAAAGTACCGAGGAGATTTTGAAAAACGCTTTAAAGGATTATTAAAAGATCTTGAGTCTGAAGAGAATGCAATTTTATTTATTGATGAAATTCATACCATTATCGGTGCAGGAGCTGCATCTGGTGGTATGTTAGATGCTTCGAATTTAATAAAACCTTTGCTTTCAGCGGGCAAACTTCGCTGTATGGGCTCTACTACTTACCAAGAGTACCAAAGTATTTTTGAAAAAGATCGTGCCTTAGCAAGACGCTTCCAAAAAATAGATATTGTTGAACCAAGTGTTGAAGATACCACTAAAATTCTACAAGGCTTGAAAGAAAAATATGAAACACATCATGGTATTCGCTACACCAATGCAGCCTTACGTGCTGCGGCACAACTTTCAGATAAATATATAAATGAGCGTTTTTTACCTGATAAAGCCATTGATGTTATTGATGAAGCAGGGGCCAGACAGCAGCTTGTAGCCCCGTCAAAGCGTAAGAAAACCATCAGCAATACAGATATTGAAAGTATTGTGGCAAAAATGGCTCGCATTCCGGAAAAATCAGTTTCATCAACGGAAAAAGATAGCCTTAAAATGCTAGATCGAAATTTGAAATTAGTGGTGTTTGGTCAAGATAAAGCTATTGAAGAATTAACATCGGTGATTCGTTTATCTCGTGCCGGTTTAGGTGATGATGAAAAACCCGTAGGCTCTTTCTTATTTGCTGGCCCTACCGGTGTAGGTAAAACGGAAGTAACAAAACAATTGGCTAAAATTCTAGGTGTAGAATTATTACGTTATGACATGTCTGAGTATATGGAAAAACATGCGGTTAGCCGTTTAATCGGTGCTCCTCCAGGTTATGTTGGATATGAACAAGGTGGTTTGCTTACCGATGCTGTAATAAAGCATCCCCATGCAGTGGTTCTTCTTGATGAAATAGAGAAGGCTCATGAAGATGTTTATAATATTTTATTGCAAGTGATGGATCACGGTACTTTGACCGATAATAATGGCCGTAAAGCTGATTTTAGAAATATTATATTGGTATTAACTACCAATGCGGGTGTTCAAGAAACGGTGCGTCAGTCTATTGGTTTTAAACAACAAGATCATAGTCTAGATGCCATGAGTGAAATTAACAAAGTTTTCTCTCCTGAATTTAGAAATCGCCTTGATAACATTGTTTGGTTTAATCACCTCGATAATGAAGTTATTCAACAAGTTGTTGATAAATTTATTGTTGAGCTACAAGTAAAACTTGATGAAAAAGGTGTTTCTTTAGAATTAACACATGAAGCTAAGAAATGGTTGGCTGAACATGGCTACGATAAAGCCATGGGCGCTCGACCAATGTCTCGTTTGATTCAAGAACAACTTAAGAAAGAACTTGCTAATGAGTTGCTTTTTGGTGAATTAACTAACGGTGGTGTTGCTAAAGTTGGCGTTAAAAAGGATAAGTTAGTCATTTCATGTGAAAATAAAAAAGTATTGATTGCTGAAAAATAAACGTTAATTTTTCTTAATAGTTAGAATGTGAAGCCTTATTCTTATAGAGAAGATAAGGCTTCTTTGTTTTTTAAATATAAATTTTAATAAAATCAGGTTTTAATTAATGGAATTAAATATACCATTTATTAATGCTTTTACTGATGTGCTATTTAAAATAAGTACACGTATCTTGTCTCACAAGTAAAGTTAATTTTTTCGAATAACAAAACATATAACTGCACCAGTAATACAATATATTGATAAAAACATAAATAGAGCCTGATCACCTAATAATGTCATTGAAAATGAGGCTATAATGGGTCCTGAAAATCCACCAATTGCATAAGCTAGCATGAGTGCACTGCTTGATGCTACAGCTTTATCATCACTGAGGCGAGCATAGGTTGCAGCGACACTTACCGGATATAAACATGCAAGAGGAGCACCTAGCACAATACCTAAAATAGGCAAAGAAACTATCGTGTTTAATAATAATAGTAGCTGTGCAGCACCAGCAGTAATGATAAGCAAAACAATTAAAATGCGTTCCCTTGAATATTTGTCTGCTAATTTGCCAATTGTTCTTTGCAGTGTCACGCCTGAAAATACAATTGCTGACATAAAAATTGAAATATCTAATGTCGATATTTGCATGTTTTTTACGTAAATAGGGGCAAGGTTAAATACCGTGCCAATGGCATTTCCTGCACACACTGCTCCAACAATGCCGCATGGTGCGATTCTTATTAGTTCTGAAAGTTTAACAGGTGTATTGAGTGCCACAACAGGGTTTTCTATTCTAACCAGTGTTATTGGGATAAGTGCACAACAGGATAATAGGGCTGCAATCAAAAAAGTCGCAGAGAAGTCGGCAGGTACTAAGTTTATCAGTAATTGTCCTGTTCCCATGGCAAAATAAAAAACGACTTGGTGAAGTGCCATCAGTCGACTTCTATTAGCGTTTTGACTCAGTGTATTAAACCAACTTTCTATAACAATTAGCATCACTGCTGCTGATAAGCCACTAACGATTCTAAGTAGGGCGTAAAATACTACACTGTGAGTTAAACTATGAATTATAGCCGCAGATATTGCTATAGCACCAAAACCTGCAAATGCTCTTATATGTCCTACCCGAGCAATGGCTTTTTTCCCTTGGTAACTGCCAATGACTAAGCCGATAGAATAGAGCGCCATTACTTGACCAACCGTATTGGTAGATATTTCGTTACTTGAAAGGCTTAAGGGAATGGTAATACCCAGTAAACTAATAGCCTGCATTTGAGCAAATAAGCTCACCAGTAAGGCTATGATAGTGACTAAGGTGGATTTATCGTTAACGCTATATCTCATTGTTAGCTATCGGTTATGAGCAATTCACTAATATTACCTCAAATGACTGCGAAGTCATTGATTGAGATCATGAAGCACATAAATAACTATAAAACATACTTAATGGCAATGTTATTGAAATTAACGTGACAATTATCACAATATATTCGTAAATTTATTAGAGTATAGAGATATTTTATTATTTAATTCTCAAATAAAGCACATATTGACGGCGAAGTCATTTATTTTGTTTATTTTGTTTGTTTATTTTATTTTATATTAATACATTGTTTATTATGTAGTTATATTATTTTTAGGTTATTTATTAGTATTATTACTAATAAATAATCACAAACTCGAAGGTTACTTACTTGACATCAAATTGACTTCGAAGTATAAATATAACCATGGGCAATATATAAACAATAAATAGCTCATAACTGACACTAATTAAAATACACTTAACTTCATAAGTGAAAGAAGAGGGTTTATCCATGAAGCCAGTTACACCAATAAAACTTGTTAAATCGGCTATTGCATTGGCTGTCGTCAATGCTTTTTTAAGTCAATCAGTATATGCAGAAGAAGCACTTAAAGGTGATGATTCAGATAGAATTGAAAAAATAATTGTTACGGCAAACCGCCATGCACAAGATATACAAGAAGTATCTTCCTCTATCACTGCACTGGGGGCTGATGATATTGAACGCGCAGGTATTATTGATATCACAGGTTTACAACAAGTAGTACCTGGTTTAAAAATTGGTAGTTCCGGTGGTGAAGTAAGACCTGCGATGCGTGGTGCTCGAACTAACGAAGTGGGTGTAGCGGGAACGGGGATAGCCGAACAAGTTATTGGTATTTTCCAAGACGGCATTTATGTACCAACAACAACATCAGGTATGGGCGCGTTTGTCGATATTGAACGAATTGAAGTACTCAGAGGCCCACAAGGTACACTTTACGGTCGAAATACATTTGCTGGTAGTATAAATGTTATCACTAATCGTCCAGTAATGGATGATATAGAAGGTAATGTCAAAATTACTACAGGTGCATATAATCGTAGTGCTTATGAAGGTATGTTAAACCTTCCTTTGGCGGATGGCTTAGCTACGCGTTTAGTTATGGCCTCAGACAGACATGATGGCTACATTAATAACCTTTTCGTACCTGGTCCTTCTGACGACTTACGTGAAAAGAACCAGTTTTATGTACGTTCAATTACTCGCTATGAAGCCAGTGATGATTTTAATGCTACTTTCCGTTTTGATTACTCGAAAAAAGATGCAAACTCAGAAGCTATTTGGGGTTATCAACAAATTGCGGGGTATTCATTAACGGAAACTGCACCAGGTTCAGGTGTATTTAATCCTAATGCAACTGTTACTAAAGGGCATATTTATCAGCCGGGTGATGCTGAGAGAGACGATATTGGTCCATATGACGTATATAGAAATGCAATGTCATGGGATAAGCAAGAAACATTTTCTGCTACAGCTACTTTAGAGTGGTACACCGATTTAGCTGATATCAAATGGACTTCCAATTACTCTGAGTTAAGCGGCAAGCAATTCTACGATAGTGATTATAGTGATGGCGGTTTAGATTTTGTTGGTGGCTTTGGTCGTCAAGATGATCAAAAAACAATCTCAAGTGAATTGCAGTTATCTTCTAATGATGATGGGCCACTTCAATGGATTGCAGGTTTGTATTATTTTGATCAAGAAGCTGACTGGGCATGGATATGGCGCGAGGATACAACAGGAAATGGTGTAGCCGATTCGTTAGTGGTTCCAAGCTGGGGAAATCCAGATTATGACCCACATACTTCAGATTCAATCGCTGTATTCGGTCAATTACGTTATGAAGTGTCAGATGACCTTCGTTTGGTCGGAGGCTTACGTTATAACAAAGATGAAAAAACGTTTACCGGTGATAGTATCCCCGATTGGGATGATTCTGCTGTTTTATGGAAAACGGCAGTGGAATATGACCAAAGTGATGACTTAATGCTTTATGCATCAGCATCCACAGGTATCAGAACAGGTGGCGCTAACGATGGACGTGTTGTTTCTCGCGGTGCCGATCCTTTATATGATAACGAAGAAGTTATTTCATATGAAGTGGGTATGAAGAGTACATTACTTGATGGTGATATGCGTTTAAATATTTCAGCATTTGTTAATGAATACGATGATGTTAAAGCACAACTGTTTGCCGTTGCTTGTAGTGATAGCACTAGTAATGAACCTGTACTCGATTGTGTGGATGCCGGCACTACACAAAGTTTTGAATATTATGAAAATGGTGGGAGTATTGATACTGTTGGCGTAGAAGTTGATGTGCAATGGTACCCAACAGATAGCCTATCATTTTCTGGTACGCTTGCTTGGTTAGATTCTAAATTTTCTGATGACTTTGCCGTTGGTAATTCGTTACTTCGTCCGTTACTTGGTTTAGGTAACTTTGAAGGTCGCCAGGACATTAATGACAACAACAGTCAATTCAGTTTTGCTGGCTGGTCACCTGCAATGTCTCCAGAATACTCAATAGGATTAGCGGCAACTTATGAAGTTGATTTAGGCAATGGCGCCTTCTTAATTCCGCACATTCAACTAAATTATAGTGATGACTACTACGCCTTTGATACTAATATTCCAGAAGCAAAAGTAGATGCTCATGCTACGGTTGATGCACGCGTGAGTTGGATTATTAATGAAAATGTACAAATGGATTTCTTTGTGAAGAATTTAACCGATGAAGCAGTATTAACTCGTGCTGTTGTGCATTCACAAATTCGCGATGCTAAGCCTCTCAACTCAGTACAAGCTAACTGGAACGACCCAAGAACTTGGGGTGTAAGTCTTAAATACACATTTTAATTCATACTAGTTTAGTGACATGATAATAAAGCCGCAGCATAGTCTGCGGTTTTTTATGTTTGCCCAGCGAAGCTAACAAATCTGTCTACTTGAAAGAAAGTGGAGTCACCCTGACTAAGGGGAAGATAATCCAAATGTCAAGGGCGTTACTGGCTAACGGTAGGGTCTGAAGGAAGCTGTAGGAAGATAGAGGTAAACAACTAACCGTAACCTGTTTAGGTGGTGTTGGTGGGTAAGCGTCCATAAAAATCACAGCGCAAACCTCACTCTTTATTTGGCAAAGTAAATTCATTTGAGGGTGGTTTATCTAATAAATATTAGGCGACAATTAACAGTATTTTGTGGAACATCGCTTTTTTCTATTATGTTGATATCAACATAATAGAAAAAACACATTCTTTCTAAATTTCAACTACTGGCTGCGCCATAATCCACAAACTTAATATGGTATAACACAACATTAGAACCAACATGGGCATTTGGCTCAATAAAGCAGAGCGATTATCACGAAACGTTCTTAGCGCCATCACATGGGATAGCCATACGGCAATAATATGACCAACCACAATTGCTACCACTGAGGTAAACCAGACAAAACGTGCATCAATAATACTAATGTCCACTTGATAGAGCTGAGTACCAAACAAATTCCAGCCGATACCCAAAGGGTCGGAAGCCAACGGGATAATATATTGGCCGACAATGGCCAGATAAGATAAATAATGAGCTAAGTGGTAGGCCAACGCAATTGGGATCAAGCTTAAAACGAAAGTTCGAGCGAGAAACATAATTGAATGCCTTGCACGTTGATCGCTTGGTAATAAAATCCACATTAGCGCGTTAAATAGCAGATATATTGATATGAATAATATGATAAATACTACTAACGCAATGGTGCTAATAGCTGTGATCGCGTTACCGGTGTAATCTTGGATAAAAATAATTAACGGTCGTAGACTTTCAGCGTAAATCATAGTTTCAGCGAGACTTGCCCACAAAGGCGTTGCCAATAAGCCATCAAAGGTCACGCTGGCGAGCATTAGTAAAACAAAAATACAAGAGGACAGTCTCAGCGGTCCATTCGTTAACAACCCCACCGCCCAAGGGCGCAAATTCCATCGACGGTTCTCAACTTTCGCCCTTTCAAAGCAGGCAATATGATTAATACAGTCAGTTTCGCCATTCTTGAAGATGCAGCCAGTATTGTTAGAAGCATTTTCAACACGGTATTCACTCGCATAAAAACGACCTAGAAATTTGAAAATGATAGAGAATATTTCTCCATTCTCTAGCCATATATATCGTCCAAATAACCACATACCTAGCCACGTAATACCACTATAAATAAGTACTATCAGGGCAAGTTTTGCAGGAGAATCGCTGCTTGGCCATATTAATTCAGCCCAAATGAACCAGCAAAATAAAAAAACAGCGGGCCAACTCTCCAGTTTTTTTGGCCAGGCTAACATCAATCCAAATTGGCTGTTTGGAAAAATAATTAGTTTAATTTTTTCTACGGTGGCAAATATCACTGACCAAGGATTCACAAAATCCCATAGGTTAAAAAACAAACCCGCCAGATAAGAAAGGCCAACCCACCAGATAACCCAAATTGCTGTTGGTGCAATATTGGAAAACGGATCTTGTTGTCCATAAAGGCCGCTAACAATCACCAAAATAAAAATGCCAACGGCTAATAGCTGTAATGCTCGCATGCTCCACAAAGCAATTTTATAGCGAGCCCCTGAGTGACTAATTAGATTAATCCGAGGATAACTGTTAACAAAACGCTTGCCTCGGACAAAAAAAGCAATCACAAAAAAAGACAAAAGCACGGCAATGGCCGAGCCGCCAAGATAAAGAAACAGAGGGACGGGAAGATCGTATCTTTCGCCAAAACCATGCGCGAGTATACTGCTCGAATATACCAGAGGGATAAAACAAAAACACTTGAGCCAGGAATAAAAATAGTCGTTGCTCGTACGAAAAAATTTTGTATTACGACAGATGCTTTTTATTAACATGTCATTCATAATCCTCTTCATCATGTATTAATCAGGATATACTTCAACGTAAATTAGTGCCTGGTGACCATGAGATTCATTATCAACAAAACTATGGCTGGTGATAGCAAATCGCCCACTGGCGTTGGCAGTAAATTGAATGGTGTTCAGTTTGTTAGTGGATAATAAGAATTCAATATCATAGCCATGCAAATGCAGTTTAGCGGGCTCATCAGCTTTCCAAACAAGTCTTACGAGATCACCTTGGCTAACTCGAATTGTTTTAGATCCAGTGAAAACTTTTCTTTCTTTTAGTTCCAGATTGAATATCTTGACTGTTTGATTATCAACTACTGAATCAGAGTTCTGTAGAGCGGTAACCTTTTGATCCATAACTTTTTTCTCAGTCGTTATTTTTGTTAACTGTTTGGCATTATCGTGAGCCATTACAGGATTAATAGTTAGGTATGCCAAGATCAATAAAATTTTAAAAAATACCTTATGAGCGTTAAAAATCCTTATCATTTTTATCTCCTTCAATAATAACTTTTCAAAAAACAAAGCCCTTTTCTTCAGGTGAAAAAATAAAACCAAGGGTTTTGTGAAGTGTTTTATTAGTGACCTCGAGGGTCATTCCACTCATCGAGCAATACAATACAGTTTGGATTAAAACCGTTATCTTTTAACGTATTCCATTCTTTTACAACCTCTCGCGTGGCTAAGTCAATTACAGAAATTGACCCATCATTCATCTTGGGCAAATTGATAAATGAATTTTGTACAAACGCGTATTTCCCATCTCGTGTATAAGCAACATGATGTGCACCGCCTGCCGTATTGATAGTTTTTTCAATGGTCGCTTTATTTCTATTCTCATTTAATTTGAAAAAATGCATTTTGCCCGGAAGTGAAGTTGTTACATGCATTTCTTTTCCCTCTGAATCAAAGTAAATTTCGAGGGGGACAGCTGCATTTTCTGTAGCGAAATCGAAACCAGGAGCAGGATCAAAGCTTTTAGACTTGGGGTTCCAAGTTAACGTCCACAGACTTCCATCATTCATATTGCTTACCCAAGCAACTGGTGGATTTGATTTTGGCACAAAAATGACTTCAACCGGTGCAATATTGTTTGGTGCAGGTTTATCCGTAACGCTAACCGAACCAAGACTTTTCAGCGTACTCGCTTCTAATATCCCTATGCTATTACCAGGATCGCCATTATCACTTGCACGTACAGTACTGGTAACGAGTATTCTATCGATACTCTCATTAATTGTGATTCCATGAGGATACTTAACCGGTGAGTCAACACTGCGTATCAAACTATCATTAACGGCGTCACCCACCATTATCTTACTTGACCCCATACAGGTTAAATACCATCGAGTATTGTTTTCAGAAAAAACAACATCTTCACCTACTGAGCATTCTGGAAGACTAATAACTTTCACTCGATAGGGCATTTTTTTCATATCTATAACGCGTAATTCATTTTTTGCTAACGCCGTCAAATAGATTTTGGAATGGTCTCTATTCCAAAAGACATGATGAGCAACTAAATCGGCAGGTAATGGAATATCCATTAATATATCGCCGAACGTTTCCGATTCAGGGTCAACATCAAAGATAGCAATGCCTTCTTTTCTGGTTTGCTTACCAAACGGCATTTTGAGTTCTTTTAGGGAATTATCCGGTTTTGATTCATAATTTGATAACGCTAGTATTTCAGCTTGGATGCCCATGGGTATTGCAAAAGAAATCAGTAGCAGTATTATACCTTTAATTTTAATGTGATTCATTTTCAGTCTCCTTTGATTGCGCGATACGCTATCAATAAAGTATTTCGTTTCTTTGTGGACTGCAATTCTCACAAAATCTTGTAAACAGCTATTATAGTTGGGTCAGCATACTGGCTGCTTGGTCAGTGCCGTCACTAAAAGTCATTTTGGACTAACCTGCTAAATATCATAAATTGGACAGTATCAGGAGTCGTCTGCAACTTCATATCGTTCTTTCACGCTTAAAACTAAAATAGACAGTCGACTTATATTATAGCCAAGGATCATTAGAAGTGTGATAACAATGACAAGACATACCGAAAATGAACTGGTTGTCTATAACGGCGTATGATACTGCTACCGACAAAAAAGCCTACAAACACAAATCCAACAAACAACCACGCTTGCCATGGATGAAGTGCCAAGAGTCCACTGGCAAACTATGCTATGCCAAACAAATGGTTTAAAGAAATTCATTTGATTGGTAGGTCATGTGCAGAGTTACAACTGATAAAAGTTGCTCGCAGTTCTTGCCGCTAAATAGTTAGCTTCATCAATAGTGTAGGCAGAAGTAATTTCTTGCCATTGAATGAATAAATCAGCGTAAGAGATATAAAGTTTATCAACAGGGAAATTAGAGCCAAACATACAACGTTGAGGACCAAAAATATTAATAGCAGCATGTGCGTAACGTTTAAAGCTTTCTGAATCAAAGCCATGTTTAAACATTGAAAAACCTGAAAGTTTCATATAACAATTTGGTAGTTCGGCAAATGCTTTTATCTGTTTTTTCCAATAATTAAAGCCCAAATCTGATTGGTCCCAAGGAGAAGCTAAATGGCAAATAGCTACCTTTAGCTCTGGCACTCGCTCAAGTGTTTTTAATACAATTTGGTATTGTTCGCTCGTTAATTGTAGATCGAAACTTAGCGATTTACTGGCTAAATATTGCCAATTATTTAACCAAATATCGGGATGAAAAGTAGGCAGTGATTTATTCTCTTCAGGGCTTTTCCCAATGATATCTCTAGCACCGCGAGTGATATTATAGCTTAAATGGGGGGCAAGCTGTTGCTCAATGGATGGCTGACACATATCAATGGCCACAACCGCAGCACTTGGGAAATACAAACCATCACGTTGAGCTGATTGAGATAAACGCTGAATTAGTGCAGTTTCTTCTAATGAATTAGCGGCACCAACTTGAATATGAACACTCTGTGAAATTTGGTGCTGATGATCGAGAGCGAAGTCTTTTACAAGGTAGTTTTTTCTGATGGGGTCGGGCTGACCGAAAAAACGCTTTTCGCCCTTGGCAGCTAGCCAAGGGTAATGCACTGTATCTAAGTCCCAAAGGTGGTGGTGAGCATCAATCCATGATGTTATTTTGCTCACACGAAAGGGTAGGACAAATTAAAGCCTTTACAAAGTGCTAACCAATCTACCTGAAATTGTTCTTCAACAATTAAATTGTTTTCTAATCGTATTATCGAGATGACAGGTAGTCGAATGCGTTTAATGATATTGCTTTCAAGATAATCACCATCAATATGCCACTGAATGGCAATTGTGTTTTGTTTCTCGTCAACACACATCTGCTCTAGCTGACAGTAATTGCGATTCATACGATTATGTAATTTCAGTTGAAACTGTCTTAATGTGGCATAACCTTGGTTTGTACCAAAGCCAGAAATATTCACTTGGGCATCCGCATGATAAATTTTTTCAAAGCCAGCTAAATGTTTTTCTTGCCAGATGTTCCACCATTGCGTCATTACCTGATTAATGCCTTTAGGCATATCACAGATATCAGACGGCATCGCGTGATAGCTTTGCGGATGCATTTGATGATCAAATTGACTTAAAAACAAAGGGTCTGGTGACGGTAACGCTGCAATAACTTGTGCTGGCGTCATGTTTAACAATTTTGCTAGCCTGACTGTATCGACGATGCAGTGCAGGCTTTTTATATGAACATTATTATGTTCTAAGAAAAACGTTACCGAAACACTCTGGTTAGTTTCATCATTCGTTAATTCAAAATAGAGGGCTGAAAACTCGTCACCTTTAACTGTTTGCTTTTTTGACAGTGTTAAGGAGCCAAATTGCTCAAGACTTTTTAACCATAGCTTTTCAATTTGCATATTACCATACGCGGTAAAATCATGCTGTTTCCAAGACGTGCTATGCAAGATATTCGACGCTAGTTGCGCGATATCGCCTCGCGTATATAGCTCAATGAGTTTACTAAACATAATTAAGCTCCTCTTTGTAATAATGGTAACGACACGCCAGAATCTCTAATAATATTGGCGTAAAGAGATATTTCATCAAAAACAGTCGTTTCTTTAATAATCTTTTTATTCCTTACTCTCATATGAGTACAACCTAGCACAAAAAAGTTATTACCTTTGAGTGTAGCTAGTCGTTCCATGTGAGGTGAATAAGTACCAGCAACTGACCAACGCAGGGCAATATCAATAGTATCTTCATCAAAACCAACAACGGCAATATGATCTACTGTCATTTTGGCATCGGGGCATTGTGCTATCCATTGAATTAAGGTGCCGCTAATTTGTGCAAGACCGGTTGATTTTCTCCCTCCTGGCCATTGATGCGCGGCGGCGACATGGTAAAAGTCAGTTAAGGTAGAAAATTGTTTTTGATTGAATATGGTTTGCGCCCATGATTGGGCAAAATTATCAACGGTCCAGTTTTTATCGGTAAAACTTAAGGATGTTCTATGCTCCGTTTGTCGTACACGAGCAAACTCATCACTGTACCAAGTATTAAACGTATCATTTGGTACAAGTTTAGCGAAGTGAATAGCGGCGTCAATTAAGTCGATTCCGAGCTGAGCGATTAAAAAGCTGTTGTCACGTACTAACCATTCTTTAACGATTTTGTTTTCAAAACATACACAGTCAGCAATGGTGGTCACTCGACCAGTTTTATTGGTAGCTAAGCCAAAATCTGAGTTACCAGTATTGGTCATAATACTGGTGATTAAATGCGAAGAATAATAAGTGTCATCTTGCTCTTCTTTCCAAATAACATTTTCGCCAATTAAGCTTCTGTCAGGAAATGCGGCAATGGTTTTTAACGTGTTTTGAACGACTTGCTCTATGCACTCAGAATAACCACCTAAAGTAAAAACTGGACAAATATCACCATAGTATTTATAGCAAAGGCCAACGTTTTTTTGCTCCCAAATACGGTGAGTAATACGAATAATATAGTCAACAATATCAATAAATTCTTCATCAAATCCAGAGAGCGTTTGTTGTTTCCCCCCCGATGGTTCTAGTAGCTTAGTCAAAGGCTGCCAATGTACTTGGGTGATTGTATTATTAAGTTTAGAACTCATTATGTTACCTGTTGTCCTTAAATAAATAATTCAAAGGAGAATAAAAAAACTAGTGTGAATATAAAGAAGCCAAAGAGCGAGTAGCACACCTTGTCTACTTTACCTGGCACTAAGTTCCAACCATTTTCAGTTGTCGGAGAGCCGCTATCAGCAAAGGCTTTTATTTGACCTTTGACCTTTGACGGTGTAAGGGGAGTATTCCGCTTGTTTTCCATCTATTGCGATACTGGCGATGATGGTTACCATAACGTTTACAAAGGCACCTATTGCTGCATACCACGGCCAAGCAATATCGGTATAAATAGCGGTGTAAGCTACTGCTAGTACGCCCACAAAGGTACCAACTAATAGCCCACGTTCGCTCGCATGTTTTGAAAAGAAACCTAAGCCAAACATACCGAGTTGCGCGCCAACAAAATAAGCACCTACTTTACTTAACACTTCTAAAATTGAACCTGTGCTGTGTAAATGATACATAATGGCAGGGAAGATAATGATTGCCGCCCAAAACACGGTAAATATCCGAGAAACATTAAGGTAGTGCTCATCATTTTCATTAGGCTTGAAGTATTTTTTATAAAAATCTAACGTAGAAACGGTAGATAAAGAATTAAATGCCGAATCTAAACTCGACATCGAGGCAGCCATTACTGCGGAAGCAATAATTCCCATTAATCCAGGCATGCCATATTCAGCGGCAAATTCTAAGATAATAGTATTTTCATTTTCGAACGCCTTACCTTGGTAGTGGTTATAAAACAGGATACCCATGATGATAAAAAAGAAATAAACGAAGAAGGCGAGAAAGCCCATCAATAAATATGATTTTTTCGCATCACCAATGTTTTTAGCGGCTAGGGTGCGCTGAACCATCATTTGGTTAGTGCCGTAAACCGTAATATGGTAGAGCGACATTGCAAAAATTCCGGACCATACTGTGGTGACATTGGTGAAGTCGAAATCAAAATTAAGCGGGTTGGTTTTACCTTGCGCTTTTAGTTGAGCTAGGCTGTCCATTACTGGCATTGTACTACTATCGATAAGCGCATACATAATAATACCTGCGCCAAGTAACAAAATACCCGATTGAATAACATCCGTCCAAATTACTGCGGTAATTCCCCCCATCACAGTATAGATTAAGGCAATAATAGTGACGATGACAATGCCGGCAATTTCAGGAATACCTGTAATGAAACTGAGCACAATTGACGTGGCGTACAAAACAGCTGCGGAGCTCATTGTTTGGGATATTAGCCAAATACCAGACACTAAAGCGCGCGCTTTTTTACCAAATCGTTTCTCTTGGTATTCATAGATTGAAGCACACCCTGCGTTATAAAAAAATGGAAAGAAAAAAGTAATAACAACAATAATAACAAGCGGATAATTTAGATGAATAGCAATAACGGATAAGCCATCCTTGTATGCCCATGCGGGGGCTCCAAGAAAGGTCATGGCACTGACATAGGTCGCGAGAACTGAAATACCAATAGCCCACCAAGGTGTTTGCTTTTGGCCTAAATAAAAATCGTCTGCGGTGCTAACTTTTTTACTAATAACATAACCAAGTAAAAGATTTGCTAATATATAGACTATTAAAATAGTCCAATTTAGGGTGCCAAATTCAGTCATGTATATATCTCTTATTGTTTCTGTGTAGAGGTCTTATTATAAATTTACATAGTTTGACTTCGAAGTCAAACAAGAATAACATTGTTTAAAATAATTTGAAAGTCAATATTATAAAGAACCATGAATTACATGTTCACTAATTGTTCGGCATAAGTGTTCCATATCAGGTTTTTGTATTTTTGATTGCTTTGTAAAGTATTTGAATTTCATGTAAATACAATATTATATAAATATAATGGAGAACTTCTATGATGAGTGTTGAGCTGCAAAATAAAGAGCTAATTTTAGAGTATTATCAAGCGTTAGAACAAGCAAAGCCTGAAACCATTGGTGATGTTTTATCTCATTATATGAGTGATGACTGTCAGTGGTATGGAGTGCACCCGTTTAATGAGCAGAAAGGCCCTGAAGCGGTAAATAAAGTGTTTTGGCAGCCTTTTTTGCAGGCATTTAAACACATACAACGTCGACAAGATGTATTTATGGCTGGTGTCAGTGGAAATGATAATGCTAATTGGGTGACTAGTATGGGGCATTTTATGGTGCAATTTGATCAAGACTGGTTAGGAATACCACGTTCAGGTCAAGTTGCTATGGTGCGATATGCTGACTTTAACTGTATTGAAAACGGAAAAATTATTCGTTCAGGCTTTTTCTGCGATATTATTAGCGTAATGCATCAAGTTGGTATTAATCCTTTACCTCAAGCAACAGGACACTCATTTATTTATCCTGGGCCTAGAACACATGATGGTATTCAATTGCAGGATATGAACCCCATTGAGGGCGAAAAAACCATGGCTGTGTTAAACCAAATGATTGAAGATTTTTCACAGCTTAATAAAACAGCGAATGATAATTACCCCCCTGAAATATTGGAAAATACGTGGGCTAAGAATATGACATGGTATGGACCTGCAGGTATTGGTGCTACGTATACCATTCCTAAATTTCAAGAGCAGCATTCTTACCCGTTTAGACAAGGCTTAAAAGATAAAGTGTTTAACGGTCATATTTGCCGCTATGCCGAAGGGAATTACGCCTGTTTCTTTGGCTGGCCAAATTTAAGCAGTACACCTATTGGTGGTTTTTTAGGGTTACCTGGAGGAGAAATCAGAGCCGACATGAGAGTGGTTGATGTCTATCGCCGAGAAGGTGACAAGCTGATAGAGAACTGGGTGTTAATTGACATTCCTTATTGGTTAAAACAACAGGGTTTAGATATTTTAGAACGAAGTAGAAAAATTAATAATCCGAGCTAAAGTTCTTTAAAAAAACGTTACTCATCAAGAATAAAGGAAGTTTTTTAAAGCTTCCTTTTTATTTAATAAATAAGTTCTTTTATTATTTTCCTTTGAGTTGCTGCTGCATCATGGCAAATACATCAAGCCCCATTTGCATACACATATCAATAATATCGATAGCGACCCAATTTTCTTTGAGTAAATCACCTTCACGACGCCAAATATCCATTACTCGTAACGATAACTGTTTATTACAAGGCGGTAGTCCTAACCAACCGCCTGCGCTATGCGTGCCATGCATATGTGGCCAACCACCCGTTGCAACATAATTACCGTCAGCAACTAAGGTTGCTTTATGGTCTACATCTCTATCAGGAAAACTAAAGACAAACGGCCCTTGATGGTCTCTTCTAAAGCCCTCAATACCACGGGTTGTTCCTATGCCCGCTGGGCCATACCACATAAAATCAGGGTGCCAGTAGTTTTCTAACTTCATACTTGATAATGATTTACCGTCAAAACGGCCTAATTCATCAAGCATATCAAGTATTAGACGTTCAGATTTTTTTGCAGCATCTACACTACTTTCTGCTCTAACTACGCCGTCCATTGTTGATGGTGGCATGATTAATCCGCTATGACCTAAACTTTTTCTTAATGGATTAACGCCTACTTGGTTCATCGCATCAAGAAAATCTACAATAATAAAACACTGTTTAATTTTGTTATTTTCTAACTGCACAAGTTCTGTGTAACGTAAGTATAAGGTTTTATTGTTGGCAGGTATTCCCCAAAGCGGTTGCCTTAAAGTACCGACAAAATAACCAGTACTTGCGATCCAATCTTGACCTTTGTATTCGCTTTGCACATTTATAAAAGGTTTACGTTCTATATCAGGTAAGGCATTAACTAAAGGTTGCCAAAATGAGGTTAATACCTCTGCTGAGCCTAATAAGTCATTGATGGGTGCACTAACACGCCAAGCTACATCATCATGAATATATTGTTCAATGTTGACAGGGGATGATTTAAGTTGCTGATACAACTTATCAATAACAGTTAACATAATTTTCTCCACTAAAATAAGTTTTACTTGAATTACTTCGCGCTTAGGTTATCATTGAATGACTTCGAAGTCACTTTGTTTGCCATCCGCTTTGGTATTAAATTGAGTGTAATGAAAATCTGTTTATATATCAGTGTGAGTGGCATCAAAATATCACTACATAGTGTATGTTTCAATATAGGAGAATAGGGTGTCCCAAGATTTACAGAGCATTAATAAGAAGGTAATAAAACTACTTAGCCAAGCATTATATGACTACGATGATAAGGCTGTTTATCAAGCCATTAAAAAAGTGTTTTCGTCTAACGCTAAAATACAGCTTTCATATCCTTTTGAAACGTTAGCAGGGCCAGATAGCCTATACAAGGATATTTACAAGCCTCTGCATTATGCGATTCCTGATCTTGAGCGTCGTGAAACAATCGTAATAGCAGGCACTAGTGAAGATGGCAGCGCTTGGGTAGGATGCTGCGGTTATTATACGGGTAGCTTTGAAAATAATTGGCTAAACATTCCGGCAACAGGTCACCAAGTTTCTATGCGCTTTCATGAATTTTATCGTATAGAAAACGGCGCTGTTATTGAAATGCAAGCCCTATGGGATATTCCAGAAGTAATGATGCAAGCCAACGCATGGCCTATGGTACCTAGTTTAGGTCGCGAATGGCATGTACCTGCACCTGCTACACAAGATGGTTTGGCTGTTAAGCATGATGCTGAAAAAGCGAATCGTAGTTGTAAGCTTGTTGCCGACATGTGTGATTCATTAGGACATTACGCGACAGGTGGTGTTGAAGCAATGCAGCTTGAGAAGTATTGGCATCCACGTTGTAGTTGGTATGGTCCATCAGGAATCGGTACTGGGCGTGGTATTAAAGGCTTTAGAAATTGGCATCAAATTCCTTTTTTAAATGGCATGCCTAATCGTGTTGGTGATGTGGGTAAAGGGTATTTATTTGGAGACGGTGAGTATGTAGGGTTTACCGCATGGCCGGGTATGCAAATGAAGGTTAGTGGTGATGGCTGGCTTGGTATAGCTCCTTCAAATCAAGAAATTACCATGCGTAGTTTAGATTTCTGGCGTTGTGAAAAGGGGTTGATTCGTGAGAACTGGGTTTTAGTTGATTTACTACATGTCTATCATCAATTGGGCGTTGATGTGTTGGGACGCATGAGGGAATTTAATAAGGCGCGTCGTTAGGTTTTGGTTTTGAAAGCAGTTATAGAAAAGCGCTAGTTAAGCGCTTTTTATTTTGAGATGTATCGCTACTTTTCTGCTTGTTTTATTGCATCGTTAAATGTTTGTTGAAGCTGTTGTGCGCCACTTAGCATAAATCCGTGATCTGAGCCGAGTAAAAATAAGCTAACACCTAATGAAATCCAGCGAGGAAGCTCACTTAGATCGCCAACAAACATACCGCAATTCTTACCATACTTGTTAGCAGCATTAACGACTTTTTCTACGGCAGCTAATACATCTGGATGACTAGCATTGGTTTGCTCTAAGGTAACTGTTAGGTCCATTCTGCCAATAAAAAAGCAGTCAATGCCCTCAACTTGGCATATTGCATCGATATCATTGACCGCTGCTAAGTCTTCAATTTGAGCAATAACACACGTTTGATTTTTATTGTTTACTAAATTTTCAGGAAGCTTTTTAGTGGTGTAGCCAGCAAATCGAGTAGAGCCAGCATAACCTCTACCATCAGGACCGTAGAAACATTTTTTAACAACTCTACGTGCATGCTCTGCATTTAAAATGTGTGGTAAGACAATTCCATCTGCACCCAAATCAAGTGCATTTAAAATAGTAGCATTCTCTGTATCGGGTATGCGTATTACCACGGGCATCTGTTGTGATTTTGCGGCTAATACGCACGTGTCTAGATCAGAGCGATCAAACGGAGCATGCTCTGCATCTAAGCACAACACATCAAGGTTTGTATGAGCGAGCACTTCGGTATTATGAAAATGTGGTGTTTTGATAAAAGTACCAATTAAGGGTTTATTTTGCGCTAAAGACTCTTTTAAAGACTCTTTTAAAGAAAGTTTTAAAGACATAACTATAGACCTGTTAGTAATGTGAGGGTATTCATTAATGAGTATTTGATAAATACCAATGTGTTAATAAGTTTGAAACCTTTTCTGCTTGCTCTAGTGGTGCAAAATGCCCACATTGCTCAAGCAGTCGTAATTGACTGTTGGGCAAATTTTCGTGCATCATTTGTTGATGCTCAACAGGGCATATTTTATCTTGCTTACCGCCAATAATGAGTATATCGCTTTTGAGCTGTTGCAGTACTGATAGAGAGTCGGCCCGATCTTCGATAGCCATTGCTTGGGCTGCAAAACAATCAGCCCCTAGAGATTCAGCCATTTCTATTATTAATTTTTCGTGAGCGCCATCTGCTTTGAATAAATAGTTAGGTAAAAATGTTTCCACTATTAACTCGGTTAGTTGCCCCGATTTTGCCTGGGCAATTTGTGCTTTACGAGCGCTTTTGCGTTCAGGAAGATCTGCATGACAATTGCTGTTAACTAAAGCGAGTTTTGCAATAAGTTGTGGCTGCTTTCTTGCTACTTCTAATGCAACAATGCCGCCCATAGAAAAACCGATTATTGCACAAGGTATATTTTTGGTCGCTGTAATGACTTTGTCGCCCATTTCGTTAAGTGATTTTTCAGTGGTAAATTGCACAACAGAAATACCTTGGCAATATTGCTGTAGGTGATTTATCTGCTGGCTAAACATAGCGCCTGTACACAAGGTGCCAGGCAATATTAAAATTGGTAGTTGAGTCATCGTTATTCGCTTAGTTTCTATTGCTTAGCTAAAGTCAGATCACTCAGTTTTATTAGGTAACCTGAGCGAGCTATGGTCGTTTAACTGAATTGCCTTTAATTAAAACACCCGTTAATACTCGTGCTTCAGGTGGCAAGTCAGGGTTCTCTATCCGGTCTAATAACATTCCAACCGCCGCTTTTACCAATTGTTCTACAGGCTGTTTGATTGTGGTAATTTGATAACTTTGCCAGGCGGAGGAAGTAATGCCATCGAAGCCAACAACCGAGATATCATTAGGGATATGGATTCCATGATTTTCTCGGGCTTCATCAATAACACCAATTGCCATGGTGTCATTACTACAAATAATCGCATCGGGTGCTGGATTCTTCTGTAGCCATTTTGCTAGACAGTCACGACCCGATTGATAAGAATAATCACCATAAAGAATAGAAACGTCTTCAACAGCAAATTGCTTTAATAATTTAATGGCAATTTCTCGACGTTCGTTAGCAACATCAGAATCTCTAGGTCCTGATAACACCAAGTATTTTTTAGGATTATTGTTTTCTAATTCAATAATGAGTTGTTTAATACCAAGCTCATGATTACAACTAACTGTATTGGCCGTTGAATCTGGTACATTACGGTTATAAAGCACAACAGGAATATCATGCTGCTCAAATTGGGCCAATCGGTGGCTTTCAAAATGAGCTGCTAATGCAATAACACCGTCTACTTGGAAGGTCCAGATTTGTTCAAATAACTCATCTACTCCTTCGGCGTCATCTAAGGTAAATAATAAAACTCGTTTGTTTTGAGCCGCAAGTTGCTTACTGACTTGCGAAAGAACTTCTGGATAATTAACGTTTGCGCGCGAGGAAACAATAACCGCAACCATGCCAGATTGCTTGGTGATCAGCATTCTGGCAATAGCGTTTGGTCGGTAGCCCATTCTATTTGCAGTGGTCATTACTTTATCTCGCGTTTTTTGCGAGACGCTTAGGCCTGGGCGAAAAACGCGTGATACCGCTGATTGAGACACACCTGCTTCGCGCGCTACGTCATAAGAAGTTACTTTTTTATTTTTAGCCAATATTTACCCTTTATACCTTCTCAAACGGATATCTGCCTGCTCCTTATGGCCGGCAAAACCTTCAACTGCACAGAGCCTTGAACAGTATTCACCAACGATAACAGATGCTTCTTCCGTTGCACTTTGGAAAGTGCAGGTTTTAATGAATTTACCTACCCATAGACCGCCAGTATAACGTGCTGCTTTACGAGTTGGAAGTGTATGGTTGGTACCAATACACTTATCACCGTATGATACGTTAGTTTCTGGCCCTAAGAACAAAGCACCAAAGTTACGCATATTTTCTTTAAAATACGGTACATTTTGTGTCATTATTTGTACATGTTCAAATGCTAGGTCGTTTGCAACATCAACCATTTCTTCATAAGTATCACAAACAATAACTTCTCCATGGTCACGCCATGCTGCACCGGCAACTTCTGCCGTTGGTAAAATGGTTAACTGACGTTCAATTTCTTTAAGCGTATCGTTCGCTAATTTTTCACTGTTTGTCAGTAATATGGCAGGAGATGTTGGACCGTGCTCTGCTTGACCAAGTAAATCGGTGGCGCATAATTCTCCATCAACACTTTCATCAGCAATAACGAGCGTTTCTGTTGGGCCGGCAAATAAATCGATACCGACACGGCCAAATAACTGACGTTTAGCTTCGGCAACAAACGCGTTACCAGGGCCAACAATCATATCGACTGGTGCGATAGTTTCTGTCCCAATAGCCATTGCAGCGATTGCTTGAACGCCGCCAAAGCAATATATTTCATCTGCACCTGCTAAGTCCATTGCGACAACAATGGCAGGAGAAGGAGTACCATTAAATGGTGGGGCTGCTGCAATAACACGCTTAACACCCGCAACTTTAGCGGTAACGACACTCATATGAGCTGATGCAACTAAAGGATATTTTCCACCAGGTACATAACAACCAACACTTTCCATAGGGATGTGTTTGTGACCTAAAATAACACCTGGAAGGGTTTCTACTTCAACATCTTTCATTGAATCACGTTGAATTTGCGCAAAATTTCTTACTTGAGCTTGTGCCCATTTGATATCTTCAATGACACTGTTTTCAACTTGCTCATAACATTTCGCAATGTCATCGGCACTTAATCTGAATGACTCCGGATTCCATTTGTCGAATTTTTCAGAATATTGTGCTACCGCTTTATCACCATTACTCTCAATATCCTCAATGATAGTCTCTACAGTAGTCTTAACTTGCTGTAAAAATTCCTTTTTATCACCTTCTTGTTTGCCTTTCTTGATGTAATTTATCATTTTTTAATCTCCTGTTTGTTTGACTTTAATCAAGTTTTATTTTGATGATTTACTTGAATTTGAATAAATATTACGTAATAATGACTTCGAATGCAATAAATAAATTAGAGATATTTTATGACAGGTTTTAATAACGAATTGTTTATTAATAAAACAATACTTGTTGCGGGTGCAGGTAAAGGAATTGGCTTGGCATGTGCGCAAATGGCTGCTGCCCATGGTGCAAATGTTATTGCTGTGGCGAGAACACAGACAGATCTTGATGTACTAGCAGGGCAATATCCTGAAAATATTACTAGCTGGGTAATGGATGTAACCAGTGAGGCGTTTTTTGAAAAAGTTAAGTCACTACCTATTTTACATGGTTTGGTGAATAACGCGGGTATTAACCGCGTTGGCCCGATGGAAGATCAACCTAACGAAAATATAGATGCGGTTATCGATTTGAATATTCGTACTTTGTATAAAATATCTCAAGCTGCAATAGTGCCGATGAAGCGAGCAGATAGTGCATCAATCGTTAATATGTCTTCGCAAATGGGATTTGTTGGTTCACCTAACCGTACTCTGTATTGCATGAGCAAACATGCTGTTGAAGGCGTAACAAAAGCGATGGCCGTTGAATTGGCTGAACATGATATTCGTGTAAATACTGTTGCACCGACATTCGTATTAACACCGATGACAAAGCCAATGTTTGATGATGAATCGTTTAAAAAATTTGTATACGACATGATCCCCCTTGGACGTTTAGGAAAAGTAGAAGATGTAGCGAACAGCTGTACGTTTTTACTCAGTGATTTAGCGTCGATGATTACCGGCACAAGTATTAAAGTTGATGGTGGATGGACTGCTCGCTAGTCATGTTAATTGGCAAACATCTTTTAAATATTATACCTTGCAAACAATAGGAAAAACAAAATGACACTTGAAAAAAGATTGATTAGATATGCAGACTTGAAACCTTGTACCAACGCATTCATTGATACGCGTAGTCCAGGGAGTGATCAGAAAGAGAACTTCACCTTAATTGGCCCTGGTGTTGCGGAAAATCCAGATCAACATGTTCATATTTCAATACCCCATGGCTTTAATATTGGTGGCGCAAGACAGCCAAGTGGTTGCTTAAATTCACAGCATAGTCATTTAACTGAAGAAGTTTTTGTTATACATAAAGGGTCATGGGCATTCTTAAGTGGTGTGAACGCCGATGACGGTCAAATAGTCTTAAACGAAGGAGATATCATTTCCATTCCCATGGATATTTTTCGTGGTTTTGAATGTGTCGGTGAAGATATCGGTTACTTGCATGCGGTTCTTGGTGGTGACGATCCAGGCAGAGTGTTATGGGCACCAAAGGTTTTTGATCTTGCGAAAGAGTATGGGTTAGTTTTATTAGAGGATGGCAGCCTGGTGGATACCACCTTAGGTGAAACAATACCTGAAGGTAAAAAATCGATGCCAGTTACCTCCGCTGAACAAATAGCGCAACATCGCGTGGTAAATAGTGATGCTATGGAATCAATTGTGCAACGAACAGAAACTTTCGATTGGGCAAAAAATAATTGTTTAGCACAATTTGATGGCGTAGAGGAAGTTGCTCTGGTTGGAGCAAAAAACTCAGAGGAAGACCTACCCGCTGGTAAATTAAATTGGTCTCATAAGTTTGTTGTACGTGGATTGAAATTAGCACAGGGAGCAAAAGTGAATGATCATATTCGCTTTGAAGAAGAAGTTATTTTTGTTCATCAAGGCGAGGTTAGTATTACTGTTGATGGCGAAACTCTGTCGCTTGATAAAGGCGATACCTTTACCACACCAATTAACGCGACACGTAGTTTTACACAGCAAGGTACAGCTGACTGCATCCTTTATATTACACGTCGACATGATCACCCACAGGCACCAAAGTTTATTTAGTGGAAATGTGAAAAAATTTGTAATATCAAACGGTACTCAATATTAATCGTGAAATAAAAATTGCACTGATGTGTATAGAGTACCTTAAATACAAACAGTTATGTTTATTCGTTGACTTGGCACTTATCATGCGAAATTAACAATCAAGCCGACTAAGGCTTGTAGCTAAAGTGAAAAAAGACTTTTCGCGCTGTTTTTTATCTCAATAAAAAAATTAATTATTTTTTGAATTTTTTATCAAAACCAAGATCTGATCAAATTAATGTTTGAGCCGCTAGTTGAGCCACACTTTTTACCCGATTCATATGGTTATAGACCCAATAAATCAGCGATAGATGCTATTGGCGTGACGCGTCAACGGTGTTGGAACAATAATTGGGTACTTGAATTTGATATCAAAGGGCTATTTGACAATATCCCCCATGATTTACTGTTAAAAGCGGTGGGCAAGCATACCGATAATTGATGGCATAAATTGTATATTGAACGTTGGTTAACAGCGCCAATGCAGCAAAGCGATGGAGAAATAATAGAAAGAACACAGGAAACGCCACAAGGTGGCGTTATCAGTCCAGTTCTTTCTAATTTATTTCTACATTATGTCTTTGATAAATGGCTGCAAAAGCATTATCCAAAGGCACTATGGTGTCGCTATGCTGATGATGGACTTGTTCATTGTCGTAGTGAAGCACAAGCTAAATACATGTTAGCGGTGCTAAAAGACCGCTTTGAAGCATGTGGCCTTGAACTTCACCCACTGAAAACTAAAATTGTTTATTGTAAAGATGGAAGTCGTAAAGGACAGTATGAAAATACTGAATTTGATTTCTTAGGTTACACTTTTAGAAGGCGGCTTTGCAAAAACTGTAAACGTAATAGTATGTTTATAAACTTTACACCAGCGGTGAGCAAGTCAGCTTTAAAAGCAATGCGATTGAAGATCATAAAGTTACGTGTTCGTATGGCAACCGAGTTAAGTATTGTTCAGTTAGCGAAATGGCTCAACCCAATAGTCAGTGGGTGGATAAGCTATTATAGTCGTTTCACTCGTTCAGCCTTATATGGGATGTGAATAAAGCATTGGTTAGGTGGGCTAGACGTAAATTTAAACCACTACGGCGTCATAAAACGCAAGCGATGAAATTCTTGGAAGGAATATCAAAGCAAAATCCTTATTTGTTTGCTCATTGGCGAGCAGGAATGATAGGAGGGGTTGCCTAATGGAAGCGGTATGAATTGAGAGGTTCACGTACCGTTCTGCGAGAGGCTGTTGGGGAAGCTCTCACGGCCTACTCACCACGAGTGTTTCAACCCCCTTAAAAACCAAGGTTACCACCTAAAGCATAATTACGGTCACGGTGATAAAACCTAAGCTACAACATGTACCTGCTCACGTTGCTTGCTTTTTATTTCCATCAAATATTTGAATTAACCGATGGGGTATATCAAGCCAAAGAGCTCGAACCAGTGACACATGCTTTACTAATAAATAAAGAGTACAGTTCATCACTATACCAACTGACACTTGGGGAATAATACTTTTGAGCAATAAAAAAGGCTACGATTTCTCGTAGCCTTTTTTATTTATGTGGCTCCCCAAACTGGGCTCGAGAAACCAATCAGCGACACATGCTGTTATTAGAGAGTACAGTCCATCGCTCTACCGCTCTTCATTTGTCGCCAATATAAAATGTGGCTCCCCAAACTGGGCTCGAACCAGTGACACATGGATTAACAGTCCATCGCTCTACCAACTGAGCTATTGGGGAATAAATCTTTTCTTTGTTGATTAGACTACATGGATTAACAGTATCTAATCTCCCAAGCTCTACCAATTGACACTTGGGGAATTGCTATCTTTCGATAAGCTTGTTAACCAACTTGGTTAACGGGGCGGAATATTAAAGGCCTGATGCCAATGTGTCAATACTAAAATAAGAAAAAAATCATTTATTAGTTTGTTTGCTTAAATTGCGTCCACTAAAGTTAGTTTGTCAGCATTTATTGGTAGTTTTATATGCATTGTTTATTATTGGCCTAAAAAGTAGGGTGAAAATGTAGTTATCCACCGAAGTTGTGGATAACTATGTTAGTTAATTTGTAAGAACTCTTTACATTATCGTTTTACTTAGCGTGTAGGTAAGTCAATAACTAAATTAATGTTTTTATTTATCTATATTATTCATTGTGTTATGTTTATTTTGTTGTTTTATTACCACTTTGGTGTGATTTTTAACCAGATGGTTATTTAAGGGGATTTACTGTGAATTTCTTTTGCTTTTGATTACAATAGATATTGTTGTGCTTGAGCTACATTCAAAATGTTTTGATATGAAACTGAGCCTTTTAACTATGGCCTTTATAAAATTTATTAATGACGTCAACTAATCTAACAAAAAATAGAAAACAACCGGTTAATTTACTCAAAGACCCTGTTGCTAGTACTTTAAAAAGAATGACCATCCCAATGATTTACGGCATGATTTTGTTGATGACGTTTAATTTGGTCGATACATTTTTCGTTAGTATGTTGGGTACACAACCATTAGCAGCAATCAGTTTTACTTTTCCCGTCACTTTTACTGTTATTAGTTTAATGATTGGGTTAGGAATAGGTACATCAGCTGTTATTGCTAAGTTTATTGGTCATGATGATCATGAGTCCGCCAAAGATTCAGCAACGGCTGCTTTATACATGGCCGCTATTGTTGTTATCAGTTTATCTTTTGTTGGTTATTTATTTACCGACGAACTCTTTACTTTACTTGGCGCTAAAGTGTCTTTATTACCTTTAATTCATCAGTACATGGATATTTGGTACTTAGGTAGTGTGTGTTTAATTGGTCCTATGATTGGTAATGCCGTGCTTCGCGCGTCTGGCGATACTAAAACACCCAGTATAGTGATGGGAAGTGCAGGGCTGATTAATGCCGTGCTTGACCCTATTTTTATTTTCGGTTTCGGTCCAATACCATCTATGGGGCTTGAAGGCGCGGCAATAGCTACATTCATCTCTTGGCTCTTTGGTTTTGCTTTTGTACTCATTATTTTAACAAAGCAGAAAAATTTAATTCATACACACTTATTGCCAATGAAACACTTACTTGTTTCATGTCGTGGCATATTAAAAATAGGCTTGCCTGCAGCGGGTGCTAATATGTTAACACCCATAGCCGCCGCTATTATGACTGCCATTGCTGCTAGTTATGGTGAGTCAGTTGTGGCTGGGTTTGGTGTTGGTACTCGAATAGAATCTATCGCTTCACTGGTTGTTTTAGCTATGTCGATGACTTTACCTCCTTTTATCAGTCAAAATTTTGGTGCGGGTCATATGCACCGTGTTAAACAAGCCTATAAAACCTCAATTAAGTTTGTTTTATTCTGGCAGGTATTTGTTTATTTAGTTTTAATTATTACAGCCCCTTGGATTGCCTCCGTTTTTGCAAAAGAGCAAAAAGTTGCCGATATTATTATTTTATTTATGTGGATTTTACCCTTAGGTTATGGCTTGCAAGGTATTGTTATTTTAACGAATTCATCTTTTAACGCCTTGCATAAACCTATGATGGCTTTGATGTTAAGTGTTGTGAGGTTGTTTGTTTGTTATGTACCTTTAGCTTACTTAGGAAGCTATTTATATGGTTTGTATGGCTTCTTTGTTGGTGCATTAATGGGTAATTTAATGATGGCATTTATTTCTTATCGACTATTTTCAAAACAGTTTAATGATGATGAGTTTATTGCTAAGGAACAATTGTCTTGAAAGAAAATATATTGAAAGAAACTCTGTTGAAAGCAACAACCGTAAAATCATTAACGTTAGAATCAAGCTATACACCAAGTGGCGATCAACCAACGGCTATTAAGCAGCTATTAGAAGGTATAGAATCGGGTTTAGCTCACCAGACGTTATTAGGTGTTACCGGCTCAGGTAAAACTTTTACTATTGCTAATGTTATAGAAAAACTAAATCGCCCTACCATGATGTTAGCACCAAATAAAACGCTAGCAGCACAGCTTTATGGTGAAATGAAAGAATTTTTCCCCAATAATGCTGTTGAATATTTTGTCTCATATTACGATTATTACCAACCTGAAGCGTATGTACCAACCACAGACACTTTTATTGAAAAAGATGCTTCAGTCAATGAACATATAGAGCAAATGCGTTTGTCGGCAACTAAAGCCTTATTAGAACGCCGTGATGTCATTATTATCGCCTCTGTCTCTGCTATTTATGGTTTGGGCGATCCTGATTCATACCTAAAAATGATGTTGCATATTAGTGTTGGAGACATCATAAATCAGCGTGATATTTTGCGTCGTTTAGCTGAGTTGCAATACAAGCGCAATGATGCAGCCTTTGCGCGTGCTACTTATAGAGTTCGTGGGGATGTTATTGATATTTTTCCTGCCGAGTCTGACCGCCTTGCTTTGCGGATAGAATTATTTGATGAAGAAATAGAGCGCATTAGTCAGTTTGATCCATTAACAGGGCAGGTTGAACGTACATTAGCCCGTGTCACTGTTTATCCTAAAACGCATTATGCAACACCGCGAGAAAAAATATTAGCAGCAGTAGATAAAATTAAAATTGAGCTAAAAGAACGATCTCAATACCTTAAAGATAATAACCGTTTAGTTGAAGAGCAACGAATAAGCCAACGTACTCAATTTGACATTGAAATGATGACTGAACTTGGTTATTGCTCGGGCATAGAAAATTACTCGCGTTATTTATCTGGTCGAGAGCACGGTGAAGCGCCACCCACTTTATTTGACTATTTACCTGATGATGGTTTACTCATTATAGATGAGTCTCATGTTACTGTGCCGCAAATTGGTGCTATGTATAAAGGTGATCGTTCACGCAAAGAGAACCTAGTGCAATATGGTTTCCGTTTACCTTCAGCGCTTGATAATAGACCAATGAAGTTTGAAGAATTTGAAGCCTTATCACCACAAACTATTTATGTGTCAGCAACGCCTAGTAATTATGAAATTGAAAAATCAGCAGGAGATATTGCCCAGCAAGTAGTCAGACCAACAGGCTTATTAGACCCACAAATAGAAGTGCGGGACGTAGAAACGCAAGTTGATGATTTATTGTCTGAGATTCATAAACGATTGCCATTAAATGAACGCGTATTAGCGACTACGTTAACCAAACGTATGGCGGAAGACTTAACTGACTATTTAGATGAACATGGTATTAAAACGCGTTATTTACACTCTGATGTTGACACGGTTGAGCGCGTAGAAATCATTCGTGATTTCAGGTTAGGTAAGTTTGATGTTCTAGTTGGAATTAACCTCTTACGTGAAGGTTTAGATATGCCAGAAGTATCACTTGTCGCCATACTGGATGCTGACAAGGAAGGTTTTTTACGATCAGAGCGTTCGTTAATTCAAACGATTGGTCGAGCAGCACGTAATATTAATGGCAGAGCTATTCTTTATGCTGGTAAAATTACCAAGTCTATGCGCAAAGCCATGGATGAAACTGAGCGTCGTAGGGAAAAGCAACACCAGTATAATCTTGACAATAACATTACGCCAAAAGGTGTCATACGCAAAATTACTGACGTAATGGATGTTGGTAGTTTTAGCAAGTCAACCCAGTTTGATATGGTTGCCCAGAAAAATGCTAATTATCAAGCGTTAAGCACAAAAGAGATTGACGATAAAATTAAAGAACTTGAAAAAACCATGTATACACATGCTCAAAACTTAGAATTTGAGCATGCTGCTGCTACGCGCGATGATATTGCTAAATTAAGAACTCAACAATTAAGTACTTGATTACTAGCTACTTAACTATTGAGTGCTTAGCTATTGGAGGTAAAAATAACTATTTGAGGTCTACAATAGAATAGCGACCAATGATATTAGCAACGGCATCACTACTACAGTTACCTAAATGGCTAATTTCATTAATTATTTTATCTTGTATATCAACTGGAAAAAGCAATAATTGTTCAAGATAAATATGTGCTTGTGTTTCATTGTTAGCATCAATCATTTTATTTAAACACTGAGCTTGTTGTCTAAATATTGCACTCATAAAATATCCTTAATAATTCAGGGGACACATATTAAGTCTAGACTACGCTGTGATAAGGGTTATATGGATTTTGTCTTAAAATAAAATCAAAGGAAGATAATATTCTATAGCGCTATTTATTTACCACCATTTATTTACCGCAATGCGGGCATTTTTCACCATGATGGCATTCTTTCAATTGTGCAATGCTTCGTTGCAGTTCTTCAGGTTCTATTTCTAACTTTTCAGCTAATTTTTCTAAAGCTTGGTGCTCATTGATGTCAATATAACCTTTAGTTAGAGCGCCTTTGATGTGGACATCTAAATCTTCTTTTCGCTCTCTTAACTCTTCACTAAAGCGTGCTGCCAACATTGCAGCAGGTAATGCCACTAATCCAACACCAATAAGCATTATAAAGGTAGATATGACTTTACCAGCAGTGGTAACAGGAACAACATCGCCATAACCAACGGTTGTCATGGTAACCACTGCCCACCAGAAAGAGTTAATTATGCTACCAAAGGCTTCTGGTTGAGTAGTACCTTCAATAGAATGCATTAAGCTTGCGGCAATAATAATTAGAAATATCATCACCATTACAGCAGCGACAATACTTTTTGATTCTTTAATGATAACAGTAATGAAAATATTAAACCCTTTAAAATAATGGGTTAGTTTTAACAACCTTAATACTCTGATCAAACGAAGCGTGCGTAAATCTATAGCGAAAAACATTGCTATGATAAAAGGTAATACGGTAATTAAGTCAATTAAGGCGACAGGGGTAAAAATATATTTGAGTCTAGCATTGGATTTAGAGAGGCTTTGATATTCTGTAGATTCAACACAACACCAAACTCTCAGTAAATATTCAAAGCTAAAAAGAGATAATGAAATAAGCTCAAAAGCAATAAATGCATCTTTGTATAACAAGTAAATAGCTTTTTCTGAGGCGACTATAGCTGCCGCAACATTGCTAATAATGAGTAAAATCAATAACCAAGTAATAAATTTAGCCGTGACATTAGAGCTAGTTTCACTTTCTAATATCCGATAAGTCTTAGCGCGTATGTTATTTATTTTGTTTGTTTTTTTTATTTCGTCTGACTTGTTAGACATAATCCCACTTATTTTTAATTATTATTCGTACGCTATTGGGTCGATAACCTTATTTTCAGCAAACGCTTCAAGGCGCTCTTGGCATGCGCCACATTTACCACAAGCTTTCTCTCTACCATTATAACAAGTCCAAGTATTACTGTAGTCTAAGCCCATACTAAGTCCGTCAGTTAGAATTGCCGTTTTATTTACTGTTAAGTAGGGACTGAAAATTTCGACGCTTTCATAGTTGGCAATTTGGCATACATCATTCATTTTTTGCACAAATTCTGGGCGACAATCAGGATAAATTGCATGGTCGCCACTATGAGCGCCATAATAAACTTGAGCAGCGCCTACTGAAACAGCATAACCTACCGCTAAAGATAATAATATCATGTTGCGATTAGGTACTATGGTTGATTTCATGTTTTCTGCTTCATAATGACCTTCTGGAATGTCAATATCATCAGTCAGTGAAGAGCCTGCCAGTAATTGGTTGATAGATGAAATATCAATAACTTTATGTTTTATATTCAATGAAGTACAAACGCTGCTAGCACATTCCAACTCTTTTACATGGCGTTGACCGTAGTCAAAAGAAAGCGCATACACTTCTTTGCCGTCTTTTATTGCGCGGTTAAGTACGGTAAATGAATCCATGCCGCCTGAATAGATAACAACAACTTTCTCAGCCTCTATTATTTTAGCGGATAGTTTTTCTTTCATTGTAAGGTCTCTCAAAAATATATAGGGTATAATCAATGCAGCATATTTTACTTGAATACCCTCTTAGGCAAAAGCACAAATTAAAATGATTCAATACAAAATCAACGAACTATTTGAAACCATACAAGGTGAAGGCTCATTTACTGGCCAACCATCAATATTTATTCGTTTGCAAGGCTGCCCTGTGGGCTGTTCTTGGTGCGATACTAAGCATACTTGGGAAGTAGAGTTAAGTGATAAAGTGACTAAAGAAGTCATGTTAGCTAAATCACAAGAAACGCCACAATGGGCAGAATTCTCAGTAGAACAAATACTATCATTAATTACAGAACGTGGTTACCAAGCTAAACACATTGTTATTACGGGTGGAGAGCCTTGCATGGTTGACTTAACACCACTTTGTAATGCTTTTGATAGCCTAGGCTATAGTACACAAGTAGAAACATCAGGTACCTTTGAAATTTATGTTTCGAATAAATGTTGGGTAACTGTTTCGCCAAAAGTAAATATGCGTGGTGGCTACCCTATTTTAGCGAGTGCGATGAAGCGAGCCGATGAAATAAAACACCCAATCGCTACAGAGCAACATGTAGACGATTTAAAAACATTATTAGCCGAACATAATATTGAAAATACCCCCGTATATTTGCAACCGATCAGTCAAAAAAATAGAGCAACTGAACTGGCTATTGAAACGTGTATTGCCAATAATTGGCGTTTATCGGTACAGGTACATAAATATTTAGGGATTGAGTAAAAAGCGAGTAAATAGAAAACTTAATAATTAACAGTTACGTTAATTAAAGAAATAAAGCAGTCAAGTAATGTTAGTCACTGTTATATACTTTTATACGCGTATACCTAGTTATTCTACATAAATTCGAGGTACTCGGTTAGATACGCGAGTAAGTAACTCATAATTGACGGTATCAAGATACTCGGCTACTGTTTCTATCGCCAAATTTTTACCCCACAATTCAACACTGTCGCCTAGCTTCACGTTATCTATATCAGTAACATCAATGGTTAACATGTCCATGGATACTCTACCCACAAGCGGTGCAATTTGCCCTTTAATGAATACGGGAGTGCCATTTTTAGCATTTCTAGGGTAGCCATCAGCGTAACCAATAGCGATGGTGGCAATAACCGAAGGACGATTAGCTTGCCATATTTCTCCATAACCAACGGATTCTCCAATGCTTAATTGTCTTAAGGCAATGATAGTTGACTGTAAGGTCATTACTGGCGTTAATTTAACGGGTAAGTTTTCAACGGGAATGGGTGTGGAGCCATATAAAGCAAGGCCAAGTCTGTTGTAATCACCATGGCTTTGAGGCCAATTAAGAATACCAGCAGAGTTAGCTAAACTTTTTTTATAGCAAGGTGCTTGGTTGATACGTTCAAATTGCTGTATTTGTAATAGTGTTTTAGGATTATTCAAATCTTCAGCGTTAGAAAAATGCGTACAGAGCACTAAGCTTTGTAATTGCTCACATGTCAACTTAGCAAAAATATTATCTACTTCGTTTGGTTTTATTCCTAAACGATTCATACCCGTGTCAACTTTAAGCCATAACTTACCAGAGTATGAGGGAGTTAATTTATTTAACCAATCAACTTGCATAGCAGTATGTAGCATCAACCAAAAATTTTGTTGTAATGCAATCGCAAAATCTTCATAAGACAATGCCCCTTCCATAATTAAAATGGGCAAGGTAATACCCGCATCACGCAACTCAATAGCCTCGTCAATAAACGCTACAGCTAAAGCCGGTACATGTGGGCTTAAGTATTTTGCTACCTCGATGGCACCATGACCATAGGCATTTGCTTTAATAACGGCAATTGTTTCACTTTTCGGTGCTAAATTGGCAATATTTTTATAATTACTGACCAATGCCGGTAAATTAATAATTGAGTAAGTTTTTCTTGAGTGGTTATTCATGCAGGTTATTTAGTCAGGTTATTCAAATTAATCATTTGCGAGAAGCACAGCCCTTTTTTTCAGTGTATCATGTTTATAACCAGTTAGTTTATATACTTATAACGAACAAATAGAAGAACATAGTATGAATACATTTTCGATCGAAAAACAGTCTCAACTACTTGATGAGTTAAAACAAATTTCTACAGAGAGCCAGAATCCAGATACTGTCGATATAGATTTACTCGACGCTACAGGCATTTTGGAAAAAATCAATATCGAGGATCAAAAAGTAGCTGGTGTGGTAAAAAAAATCATCCCTCAAATTGCTACAGCGGTTGATGAAATTGTTAACGCTTTTGCAAATGGTGGGCGGTTGATTTACATCGGGGCAGGCACTAGTGGTCGCCTTGGTATTTTAGATGCGGTTGAATGCCCTCCAACTTTTAGCGTTTGTGATAAACAAGTTATTGGTATTATTGCCGGAGGGAGCAACGCAATATATAAAGCAGTAGAAGGCGCTGAAGATAACGAATCACTTGCGATTGATGATTTACAAAAAGCGGCGCTATCAGAAAAAGACGTGTTAGTGGGAATAGCCGCTAGTGGTCGAACACCTTATGTGATTTCAGCAATGAAATATGGCAAATCTATCGGGGCAACCGTAGTAGGTGTTAGTTGTAGTTACAATGATAAATTCAAACAAGCCAATGATATTAACCTTTGTGCTGTAGTCGGGGCAGAGGCGTTAACTGGCTCAACTCGAATGAAGTCGGGCACAGCACAAAAGCTGATTTTAAACATGCTCAGTACTGCCAGTATGATCCGTTCAGGTAAAAGTTATAAAAATTTAATGATAGATGTAAATGCAAGCAATGAAAAACTGTATGCTCGTGCAGTACGTATTGTGATGCAGGCCACAGAGTGTGATTATGGTTGTGCGAAACAAGCCTTAGATCAATCTGAAAATAATGCCAAGCTTGCTACCTTAATGATATTAACGGGGTTAAGTCTTGAGCAATCAAGAGATTGTTTAGCGAATAATAATGGTTTTTTACGAAAAGCTGTTGAACAAGTTAAACCTTAATTAAAAGACTTTCTTATGCCTTCATTTTCTAAAAATTGGTTATTTAAAAAGCGACTGTTTTTAAACCGGCTATTTAAAAATAAAATGTACTGTAATGTTGTTATTGCATTTATTACGCTTCTCTTGTTTTCTTGCGCGTTTTCCTCAAATCATTTATCAGAAAACTTATCAGAAAACTTATCAGAAAATCCATCAGAAAATAGAATAATTGTTGGGGCTGAGCAAACGCTTTATTACTTGCCAATGTTACAAAATAAACGAGTAGGTTTAGTAGTTAATCAAACATCAATGGTTGGCAATCAACACCTAGTTGACTTGCTTATTGCTAATAACATCGATGTTAAAGCAATCTTCGCACCTGAACACGGCTTTCGTGGTAATTATGATGCAGGAGAGAAGTTTAGTTCTAGCATTGATGAAAAAACAGACGTAGCATTGGTATCAATTTATGGGAAAAATCGCAAACCTTCAAGTGACATTATGGCAACGCTTGATGTCATCATTTTTGATATTCAAGACGTAGGTGTTCGCTTTTATACTTATATCAGTTCAATGCATTATATGATGGAAGCTGTTGCTGATGCAGGTATTGCTTTTATTGTTTTGGATAGACCAAACCCTAACGGCGCTTTTGTTGATGGGCCACTATTAGAGCCAGCATTCACGTCTTTTGTTGGTATGCATAAAATCCCCTTACTTCACGGCATGACAGTAGGCGAATTGGCACTAATGTTCAAGGGGGAGATGTGGCTTAAAACTGAGCTTAAACCCCAGCTTAAACCCCAAAAAGCACTTGATTTACACATAGTAAGCTTGAAAAACTATGCTCGAACCATGCCTTATTCATTGCCGGTAAAACCAAGCCCAAATTTACCTAATGACACGGCAATTAGTTTATACCCTTCATTGGGCTTTTTTGAAGCAACACCCGTGAGTATTGGCCGTGGTACTGATTTTCCTTTTCAGGTCATTGGACATAACAAAATTTCATTAGGTCAATTTACTTTTACGCCTGTCTCAACGCCAGGTGCAGCGTCTAAGCCAAAATTAATGAATGAAAATTTATTAGGACAAGATTTACGTAACAGTCAAGTTCGAGGGTTAGATTTAAGTTTTATTATTAACTGGCATAAAGCATTTAAATTACAAAATATTGAGTTTTTTACGCGTCCTAGTTTTATGGATAAACTCAGTGGTACAGACAAATTAAGAAAAGCAATTATTGCAGGGAAAACAGCCCAAGAAATCAAGTTAACTTGGCAAAAAAATTTAGCTGAATTTAAAAAATTGAGAAATCCCTATTTACTGTATTAGTAATGTATTAGTAATGTATTAGTACTGTATTAGTACTCGTTTTTCTTGATGACGGTGTTTTGTGTAAAGGAATAATTTTAGAATGAAAATCATATGAGCCTATTACAGATGAATACATTAAAAAGAATAATGTCTTTAGTTGCTTGCTTAATGTTAACTAATTGTACATCGAGTACTGTGCCTTTAGAAAATATCAATTTTAAAAGTTATGGGCATCGAATTAAGTTTTTGATCATGCATAACACGGGTAAAGACTACCAACAATCTGTCAACGAATTAACCCATAACAGTGCTGTTAGCTATCATTATTTATTACCAGAACGTCATGATAAAACTAATCTTAATGATGATGTTACCGTTATTAACTTGATAGATGAAGATAAGAGTGTTTGGTATGCAGATAGTAGTTTATGGCAAGAAAACAGGGTAATTAACGAACAATCTATTAATATTGGCCTAGTTAATGTACCAAAGTGCGAGCGTTTACCAACCGCCCAAACTGAATTAACGGTTAAACAAAACATTAAATCATGGAACACATCAGAGAAAATGTGCTTTTATCCTGATTATGATCCTAAACAAATTGAATTATTAATTGAATTATCGAAAGCGATTTTAAAGAAAAACCCTGATATTTCTCCAACGCGTATTATGGGCTATGGTGATATAACCTCTTTAGGAAAAAATAACCTAGGCCCTCGTTTCCCTTGGTATCAACTATATCAAGCGGGTATTGGCGCTTGGTATGAAAAAGAAAGTGTTATTAGATATTGGCAGTTGTTTGACGAGCAAAAGCCAAATATCGGCTTAGTACAAGCAGCACTTAAAAACTATGGCTATGAGGTTATTGAAACAGGTGAATTAGATAAGCAAACACAAGCTATTCTACACGCTTTTCAAACACACTTTGTGCCATGGGAAATTACTAAATTAGCTGATGAGCAAACCGTAGCCACTTTATTTGCTTTGTTAGATAAATATAAGCCGAAGGTTAGTGAAAAATTACTTGCACGTTATCAACGTGAATTGGCTCCGTTAGTTATCGCTCCTGTTTATACGGCTAAACAAGGTCAAATAGATCAAACATTCCCACAAATAAATCGCAGTAATCGTGAACTTGTCAATGATCGGGCTGTGTTTAAAAGTTATCAAGGGCGCGGCGACATTTTCATAGATAACCAAGATGCTGTTTCAGCTGATATCTTTGTCAATGGTGAAAAACTCAATATTGCTGAGCCATTACAAGCATATAATAGCTATCATTATAGTTTAAAAAAACGTACTCAAAATGGCAATAACACCTTTAAAGTTGAAAATATCTTGCCAGCTGGGGCAAGCTTAAACATTACCATACCTTACCCGCACCTTGAAAATGAAACTCAACAGAATAAGCAACGCTTTAGTAAAGTTGATGCATTAATTAATGATGATGTTGATAAGGGCTTTCCTGGTGCAGTACTGGTGGTAGTTAACAATGGAAAAATAATTAAAAACACGGCTTATGGATATGCCAGAAAGTTTGCTGACGGTGGAGAGCCGCTTAAAACACCCGTTAAAATGACGACTGAAACTTTATTTGATATTGCTTCAAATACAAAAATGTTTGCCACTAATTTTGCTTTAATGAAGCTAGTTAGTGAAAGAAAAGTAGATATTAGTTTACCTATTAATCACTATTTACCTAGCTACCGTGGTGGTGGGCGTGATTTACGTACGATAAAAGATATTATTACTCATCATGCGGGTTATGCTCCTGAGGTGAAATTCTTTACCAAAGCAAATAAGTTAGGGAGTACTTTTTTCTCTCAAAATAAAAAGCGCACTAAGGAACTGATCCTTACCAAAGTACCCTTTGCGGTAGGACGCTCAACTAAACGCATGTATAGCGATACCGACTATATACTTTTAGGCATGCTGATAGAAAAAATCACCCATATGCCGCTAGATTTATACACTGAATATAATATTTACCAGCCTTTAGGTTTAAAAAATACGTTATTCAACCCACTACAAAAAAGTTTTAGAAAAAATCAATTTGCTGCTACCGAAATACACGGTACAACGCGAGATAATCGTGTCGATTTTAACAATGTTCGCACTTATGTATTGCAAGGTGAAGTACATGACGAAAAAGCTTATCATTCAATGGGTGGAGTAGCAGGGCATGCGGGATTATTTTCTACTGGTCAAGATTTAGCGGTGTTAGCACAAACGCTATTAAATAGAGGAGGCTATGGGAACAAGGTTTTATTTTCAGAAAAAGTAATTGATCAATTTATTAAACCTGACGATGGTAATGGCACTTACGGTTTAGGTTGGCGCCGGGCAAATAATGGTGATCGAAAGTGGCATTTTGGACCTTATGCCAGTAGCTCTGCTTTTGGTCATACTGGCTGGACAGGTACGGTTACTGTGATTGATCCTGAACATGATTTAGCCATCATTCTACTTACCAATGCTCGTCATAGTGACATTGAAGGTGACGATAAAAATTACCAGTTTACCGGTAAACAGTTCGAAACTGGCAAATATGGCAGCGTTATCTCCCTTGTTTATGAAGCAGTTTTAAATAAGTAAACTGAGGTTATATTCATTGTCCTAGTGAATTTAAAAGCCAGTCTCTGAAATTTTAAAATAAGCTTGTTATGCCTTAAACGAAACACTAGTAATAAAATATTATTAAAACGATATTAAAATAGTATTACTAGCGTTAATTCACCGCTAAAAAATTGATTTTGTCATGATATACTCAAGATAACTCATACTTGTTTACAGAATAATATTCATGCTACCCCGTATTGATCACCAAACACATCTTCCACCGCTTTATGATAATTTTGTCAGTTCATTAAACGCTAAAAACTTTACTGGCGATATCAGTGCCAAGTACAGCGCTCGTTTAGCTGTGGCAACCGATAACAGTGTTTATCAGCAATTGCCACAATTGGTAATTAATCCTCGTACCCAGCAAGATATTGTTTTATTGGCTAAAACGGCGAGTGAAGATAACTATAGCGAGATAAAATTTAGCGCTAGAGGCGGTGGCACTGGAACTAATGGTCAAAGTTTAACGCCAGGCATTATCGTTGATTTATCTAAGTACATGAACAAGGTCTTAGAAATTAATATTGAAGAAAAGTGGGTTAAAGTTGAAGCTGGCGTAGTTAAAGATCAATTAAATGATTTTTTACGTCCCCATGGCTTTTTCTTTGCACCTGATTTATCAACCAGTAACCGCGCCACTATTGGCGGCATGATCAATACGGATGCTTCAGGGCAGGGGTCTTTAGTTTATGGTAAAACCTCTAATCATGTATTAGCACTAACCTCTGTACTCGTTAATGGTGACTTGTTAAAAACACAGCCAATGACTATTGCTCAAGCACAAGATTTAGCGCAAGAAGACAGCAGTCATGGTCGAATAACCAAGCAAGTGCTGGCATCAAGTCTTGATAACCGCGCACTTATATTAGAAAAATTTCCTCGTTTAAATCGATTTTTAACAGGTTACGATTTAGAAAATGTTTTGCAAGCTCAAAATACAAAGAATACAAAGAATACAGAGAATACAGAGAATACAGAGCTTAACACTTTTGATTTAAGTCGTTTGATCACAGGCTCTGAAGGCTCTTTAGCTTTTGTTTGTCAGGCCAAACTTAACATTACCCCTATTAGCCCCGCTAAAACGTTGATCAATATTAAATATGATAGTTTTGACTCAGCATTGCGTCATTCGCCATTTTTGGTCAGAGCAAAGGCGACTTCAGTAGAAACCATTGACAGCAAAGTATTAAACTTAGCGAAACAAGATATTGTTTGGCACAGCGTCAGTGATTTAATTACTGACGTGCCAGATAAAGTGATGGACGGCATTAATATTGTCGAATTTAATGGCACTAGCGTTGAAGCGCTTACAGCGCAAGTAGCCACATTAACGGCTGGCTTGGATGAAACTATCGCCAGTGAAGAAAGTGGTGGCTCTTGTGGCAGCCCTTGTGGAGTAATAGGCTATCAAGTGACCTCTGATTTAGCCAGTATCAATAAACTCTATGCGATGCGTAAAAAAGCGGTCGGTCTTTTAGGTAATACAGAGGGCAGTCAAAAACCGTTAGCTTTTGCAGAAGATACCGCGGTACCACCTGAAAACCTTGCTGATTATATTAGTGAGTTTAGAGCATTACTTGATAGCTATAATTTGCATTATGGCATGTTTGGTCATGTTGACGCTGGCGTTCTACATGTACGTCCAGCCCTTGATATGTGTGACCCAGAACAAGAAAAGTTACTTAGAACCTTATCCGACAAAGTCGTTAAGTTAACAGCCAAATACGGTGGGTTAATGTGGGGAGAGCATGGTAAAGGTTATCGCAGTGAATACGGCCCTGAATTTTTTGGTGAACAGTTATTTACTGAGCTTCGAAAAATCAAAGCGGTATTTGATCCCTTAAATAAAATGAACCCCGGCAAAATTTGTACACCAATTGATTCAACTGAGCAATTAGTGAGTGTTGATGATACCAAGCGTGGCTTTTTTGATAGACAAATTCCAGTCACCGTTAAAGATTCATTTAGTGCTGCGATAGACTGTAACGGTAACGGCTTATGCTTTAACTATGATGTTAACAGCCCCATGTGCCCATCGAGTAAAATTACCAAAGACAGACGTCATTCGCCAAAAGGTCGTGCTGGTTTAATGCGTGAATGGTTAAGGTTACTAGAAAAACAAGGTGTTGATATTTTAGCGCTTGAAAATGACATAAACCATTGGTCAGTGAAAAAACTGTTAGATTCTACCTTCGCCAAATTAAAGCTTACTTTTTTTGATAAAAATGAAGATGACTTTTCTCACGAAGTGATGGAAGCAATGCAAGGCTGTTTGGCGTGTAAAGCTTGCGCTAGCCAATGCCCAATTAAAGTTGATGTACCTGACTTTAGAAGTCGCTTTATTAATATTTATCACTCACGCTATCCTAGACCATTAAAAGATCACCTCGTTGCTAATGTAGAAATATTAGCGCCACTCATGGCAAAAGCACCAAAACTGGTTAATAGCATTTTAAGTTTGAAGGCTTATGATAAATTATCTGAAAAAACCATCGGTTATGTTAATACCCCATTACTCAGTGTTCCAACATTAACGAGTCAAGTCAAAAAAGCAGGCTATTCAGGTTTTGATTTAGCTAAATTGCAAGGTTTAACTGATATACAGCGCAAAGATTATGTACTAATAGTACAAGACCCATTCACTTCATTTTATGATGCCAATACAGTACAAAGTATGATGGCACTAATAAAAAAATTGGGTTTAGAGCCGATTTTATTACCGTTTAAACCCAATGGTAAAGCGCAGCATGTTAAAGGCTTTTTAGCGCGCTTTGCTAGTACGGCAAAATCATCAAGCGAGTTTTTAAATCAGTTAGCAACATTGGATATACCCATGTTAGGCATGGATGCATCAATGGTGCTTTGTTATCGTGATGAGTACACAAAAACACTGGGTGATAAACGTGGTGAGTTTAACGTGTTATTAGCACATGAATGGCTATTGTCATTTATCAAGCAAGATCAAACCTTCAAAAATGATGTTGATGACAGTCAGCAATCGTTTAAGTTATTCTCTCATTGTACTGAAAAAACAGCGTTAGTGAATAGTGAAAATGAGTGGTCAACTATTTTTAATCATTTTGGTTTAACCTTAGAAAAAGTCAATGTTGGATGTTGTGGCATGGCGGGCACTTATGGTCATGAAAAGTCTAATTTAGACAACTCAAAAGGGTTATTTGAATTAAGTTGGCAGCCTAAAATAACTGAATTAGCACCAGAGCAAATATTAGCAACGGGGTTTTCGTGTCGCTCGCAAGTAAAACGTTTTACAAAAGTGCAAGCAAGGCACCCAGTGGAAGCTTTATTAGTAGCTTTAACGTAAATTTTTTAAAAGGGTTAACAAAACAGAATAAAAGAAGTAATTCTAAGATAAGTAGCGAGTTTTTTCATTAAAACCGCTATTTCCTCTACATATTGCGTAAATATCGTGTAAAATCATCCCCATTTTTATGTTCAAAAGTCCGTCTCGTTTTAGAGGAAATCATGAGTTTAGATACCACCACTATAGATAGCATTGTTGCACAGGCCGAAGTTGCCATTGCTGATGCTTCAGATCCAGTAGCACTTGATCAAGTTCGCGTTAATTTTTTAGGTAAAAAAGGTTTATTTACAGAGCAAATGCAAGGCTTAGGTAAATTACCAAAAGAAGAAAAGCCTAAAATGGGACAAATAATAAATATTGCCAAGCAAAAGGTGCAAAAATTATTAACTGAACGTGGTGAATTGCTACGAGCAGAAGAGATTTCGCAAAAGCTTGCAGCAGAATCTATTGATGTAACTTTACCGGGTCGTGGCACCCAACTTGGTGGCTTACATCCTGTATCTCGCACCATTGAACGTATAGAAAGTTTTTTTGGCAATTTAGGTTTTGAAGTTAAAGCCGGTCCTGAAGTTGAAGATGATTATCATAACTTTGATTCTTTAAATATTCCTGAACATCATCCTGCGCGTGAAGATCATGATACTTTTTATTTTAACCCTAAATTAGTTTTACGTACCCAAACGTCTTGTGTGCAAATACGCACGATGGAAATAGAAGAGCCACCGTTGAGAATTATTTCTCCAGGTAAGGTTTATCGTAATGATTACGACCAAACGCATACGCCAATGTTTCATCAGGTTGAAGGGCTGATGGTTGACAAAGATGTTAGTTTCACTCATCTAAAAGGTGTACTACATGACTTTTTGCATCATTTTTTCGAAGAAGAAGTCGAAATTCGTTTTAGACCTTCCTATTTCCCATTCACTGAACCTTCGGCTGAAGTGGATATTATGGGTAAAAATGGCAAATGGTTAGAAGTACTTGGCTGCGGTATGGTGCACCCTAACGTGCTTAAAAGTGTTGGTATAGACCCTGATATTTATACTGGTTTTGCTTTTGGTATGGGCGTAGAGCGCTTAACCATGTTGCGTTATGGCGTAAATGATTTACGTGCATTCTTTGAAAACGATCTTCGCTTCTTAAAACAGTTCAAGTAGGAAAACCAACAATGAAATTTAGTGAATCTTGGTTACGTGAGTGGGTTAATCCTGCACTTTCATCTGATGAGTTAGCTCATCAAATTACTATGGCTGGTCTTGAAGTAGACGGTGTAGAGCCTGTTGCAGGTGAATTTACTGGCGTTATTATTGGTGAAGTAATTGAATGCTCTCCACACCCTGATGCGGATAAGCTACAAGTAACAAAAATCAGCCTTGGCAACTATGGCTTAGGTAAAGAAAATAGTGCTGATGGAGAATTAGTTGAGATTGTTTGTGGCGCAAAAAATTGCCGTCAAGGCCTAAAAGTTGCGGTAGCTACTGTGGGTGCAGTCTTACCGGGTAACTTTAAAATCAAAAAAGCTAAACTACGCGGCGTAACTTCATTTGGTATGTTATGTAGTGAGTCAGAAATAGGGTTAAGTGACAGTTCAGACGGTATCATGGAATTGGCATCTGATGCTCCAGTAGGTACTTGCTTACGTGAATATTTAGATCTGAACGATGTAACTATTGATGTTGATTTAACGGCTAACCGTGGCGACTGTTTAGGCATAAAAGGTTTAGCACGTGAAGTCGGTGTACTTAACTCACAATCTGTAATTGAAGTAGAAATCACACCAGTAATGCCAACCATTGATGATGTGCGTGAAATTACCATAGATGTTGGCGAGGCTTGTCCGCGTTATTTAGGTCGTGTTATTAAAGGCATTAATCCAGCAGCACAAACACCGTTATGGATGGGAGAAAAACTGCGTCGCTGTGGTACACGTTCAATTGACCCAGTAGTTGATGTGACTAACTATGTATTGTTAGAGCTTGGTCACCCAATGCATGCATTTGATTTAGCTAAAATAGAGGGCGGAATCAAGGTACGTTTTGCTAATAAAGAAGAAAAGTTAACGTTATTAGATCAAAATGAAGTAATCCTTAAAGATAAAACCTTAGTGATTGCTGACGCCCCTGCTCATGGCAATGGCAAAACATTAGCCATTGCAGGTATTTTCGGCGGTCTTGATTCTGGTGTAACAACCCAGTCAACCGATATCTTCTTAGAAAGTGCTTTTTTTGCGCCGTTAGCTATTTTAGGTAAAGCACGTCAATACGGCTTACATACTGATGCATCACATCGTTATGAGCGTGGTATCGACCCAACCCTACAACAAGCAGCGATGGAACGAGCTACGCAATTGTTGTTAGACATTGTTGGCGGTCAAGCGGGTCCTATTGTTGAAGCTAAATCAGACGAAAACATTCCTCAACCTAAAGACGTTTCGCTTCGTCGTGAAAAGTTAGACAGTCGTATTGGGCATCATATTGAAGATGCTAAAGTGTCTGAAATTTTAACTCGTCTTGGTTTTACGGTAAGTGGACAAGGCGAAGGCAGCGCTAAAGTTTGGCAAGTAGTGGTGCCAGCTTACCGTTTTGATATTAAAATTGAAGTCGATTTAATTGAAGAAGTTGCTCGGATTTATGGTTACAACAATATTCCGAATGTTGCGCCAAAAGCCAGTTTAAAAATGGTTAAGAAAAAAGAAGCGAATATTGATTTAGCTAAGTTAAAACGCACACTGGTTAATCGTGATTATCAAGAAGCGATCACTTACAGTTTTGTTGATCCAAAAGTACAATCACTCATTCACCCAGATCAAGATGTAATGACGTTACCGCATCCTATTTCATCTGAAATGTCGGTAATGCGTTTAAGTTTATGGACAGGGTTATTACAATCAGTTGTTTATAATCAGAACCGTCAACAAAGTAGAATACGCTTGTTTGAAACAGGTTTACGCTTTGTGCCAGACGAAAATGCTGAAAACGGTGTTCGTCAACAAAATATGATTGCGGGTGTTATCAGTGGAAACCGAGCAGATGAACATTGGGGTTTAGAAAAAGCGTCAACAGACTTTTATGATATTAAAGGTGATGTTGAAGCGCTAATATCATTGACTTGTAACCTTGATGCCTATGAATTCTCAAAAGCTGAAGTGGCTGCATTACACCCAGGACAAACAGCTAAAATTACCAAAAATGGTCAATTAGTGGGTTATCTTGGCGCCTTACATCCTGAATTGACAAGAAAATTAGGATTAAATGGTCGAACGTTAATTTTTGAGCTTTTGTTAACCGAAATATTAGGTCAAAAAATCCCTGAAGCCTGCGATATATCTCGCTTTCCTGCAAATAGAAGAGACCTTTCTATAGTAGTAAAAGAAGAGATTGATGCAAAAAAAGTGTTACAACTTATTGAAAAGGTTGGCGGAAATCTATTAATTGATCTAAACTTGTTTGATGTATACCAAGGTCAAGGTATTGAAGACGGTTTTAAGAGTCTTGCCGTAGCCTTAGTATTACAAGATACCAACAAAACGCTTGAAGAAAAAGACATCACAGATGTTATTGATCGAGTCGTTGATTCCTTACAAACAGAGTTGAATGCATCACTGAGGGACTAAGCAATGGCGCTTACTAAAGCAGAAGTAGCAGAACATTTATTTGAAAAAGTTGGGCTTAGCAAGCGCGACGCAAAAGAAATGGTTGAAATCTTTTTTGAAGATATCCGTAAAACCTTAGAAAGTGGCGAACAAGTAAAGCTTTCTGGTTTTGGAAATTTCGACTTGCGTCAGAAAAGCGAACGTCCGGGGCGTAACCCAAAAACAGGTGAAGATATTCCAATCTCAGCCCGTAAAGTGGTGACATTTAGACCGGGTCAAAAATTAAAGAGCCGTGTTGAAAACGGTAATAGCGACTAGTTTTCAGTCGTTATTGTTTTAAGCTTTTCACTTAAGCTCATAATTTAAGCTTATAATTTAAGTAGTAAAAACCATATTAACTTAACTTAATGTTAGTGTTAATGTGGTTTTTTTATTTATAGGCGGAGTTTTACTATAAGCCACTAAATATTTTTAATATAACCACCTACAAGTTAACCACCTATAAAGAAATAAGCTAACTATGCGCCGATCAAGTTATCCTGAACAAGAAGTAACCACAATAAACTGGAAAGCTTTTAAGCTTATTTTACCTTACCTATTTGAATTTAAAAAACGCATAGCCTTTGCTTTTATCTGTTTGATAATAACTAAAATCGCCAGTGTTTATTTACCTTTTGTTTTAAAAGATATTGTTGATACTTTAGATGCTAAGGCACCTGAAAATGTACAAATTTTAGTAGCACCTTTAGGGTTAGTGTTAGCTTATGGTTTAGTGCGTTTATCTATTGTAGTGTTTGCTGAGGTTCGCGATACCTTATTTGGCCGAGTTACCGAGCGAGCAATTCGTCGTATAGGTTTAAAAGTGTTTCGTCACTTGCATCAGCTTGATTTAGACTTTCATTTAAATCGCCAAACAGGAGGCTTGTCTCGCGATATAGACAGAGGCACCTCTGGTATTAGTTTTTTAATGCGCTTTATGGTCTTTAATATTTTGCCGACTTTGTTTGAAATAGTGATGGTAGTGACCATTTTGTTTGTCAATTACGGACCTTGGTTTGCATTAATTACGTTAGGTTCAATTCTTATCTATATTAGCTATTCGGTTTATGTCACTGAGCTTAGAACGCGCTATGTACGCGCTGCAAATCATGCTGACTCTTCTAGTAACACCCGTGCTATTGATAGTCTACTTAATTACGAAACCGTGAAATATTTTACTAATGAAGACTATGAAGCTCAGGCGTACGACAAACAACTCAGTAATTGGGAGCAGGCGAAAATAAAAAATCGCTTATCATTGTTTGCGTTAAATGGCGGGCAGGCGTTTATTATCGCCATGGCGATGACCTCTATGTTGGCACTTGCCGCCGTAAATGTTAGTGAAGGAAAAATGACTTTAGGTGATTTTGTTCTAATTAATGCTTTTATGATGCAATTATTTATACCATTGAATTTTTTAGGTTTTGTTTATCGGGAGATTAAAGGCTCTTTAGCGAATATCGAAAACTTATTTGGTTTGTTAGATAAGGCGCCTAAAGTACAAGATACTGACCACGCCCGTGAGCTGACAATAAGCCAAGCCAGTATCAGTTTCGATAATATACATTTTGCTTATAATAAAAAACGACCCATCATTAAAGGTATTTCTTTTAAAATAAATGGCGGCGAAAAAGTGGCCGTTGTTGGGACAAGTGGCTCGGGTAAATCAACCTTGGTTAAATTATTATTTCGCTTTTACGATGTAAGTTCAGGCACCATTAGCATTGATAATCAAAATATTAGCCAAATAACGCAAAACTCACTTCGCCAACATATTGGTATAGTGCCACAAGATACCGTGTTATTTAACGACACCTTATTTGCTAATGTTAATTATGGCAACCCAGAGGCTAATACAAAGCAAGTTATGCAGGCAATCGAGTTAGCTCACTTGACTAAGTTTGTAAACAGCCTACCTGATGGTTTACAAACGATGGTAGGAGAGCGTGGGTTGAAACTCTCTGGTGGTGAAAAGCAGCGGGTTGCTATTGCTCGAACTATTTTAAAAAATCCTCAAATACTCGTATTTGATGAAGCAACTTCATCATTAGATAGTCACTCTGAGCAAGCTATTTTAACCGCGATTAATGATGTTGCAAAAAACCGCACGAGTTTAGTTATTGCCCACCGATTATCAACCATTATTGATAGTGATAATATTATCGTTATGAGTGAGGGAGAAATAGTTGAACAAGGCAATCATCAACAGCTATTAACCTTGCAAGGAAAATACAGTAAAATGTGGCAATTACAGCAGTCGGTAGAATAAAAGCCTAAGTGAATTTATCTATGACTGATTATAATGAGAATAACAATGAGAAAAATAATGATGATAACAATAGTAAAAAGAATAATAACAGTAAAAATATGATTTCAAATAGCATAAAAAGTAACATTGAAAGCAACGTGATTTTAGCAACTAAACAGTGGCTAGAAGAAGTGATTATCGGTTTGAATTTTTGTCCGTTTGCGAAAAAAGAATTTGTAAATAATACTATTTGTTACCATGAGTCTACAGCGGACCAAGTAAAATCAGCATTACATGAATTAATAGAACAGTGTCGTTATTTACTAGCGCATGATGAATTAGAAACAACACTTATTGTGTATAGCGATGGTTTTCGTAGTTTTGAACGTTATTTAGATTTAGTTGATTATGGCAATGATTTATTGGTTGATTCTGGTTTTGAGGGCATTTTTCAACTAGCGAGTATGCACCCTGAATATTGTTTTGACGGTGAAGATTATGATGATAGTAGTAACTTTACTAACCGTTCGCCATATCCCATTGTCCATATTATTCGTGAGGCTAGCATGGCTCGCGTTTTATCTGTTTATACTGAGCCAGAAAAAATCCCTGAAAACAATATTGCTTTAGCGAATGAAAAAGGGGCTAACTTTTTTCAACAATTACTGACACGTATTCACCATAAGTACCCCTTAGCATAATAAAAAATAGAATCGTTTATGTCTTATTTAGAACAGTTTTTTCTTATTGTAGCAGTACATTTACTCGCGGTTGCAAGCCCAGGTCCTGATTTTGCTATTATATTAAAGCAAAGTATTCGTTATGGTCGTCGCACCGCAATTGTTACCAGTTTTGGCATAGCGACAGGGATTTCATTGCATGTAACCTATTCTTTAGTTGGTATAGGATTAATTATTGCTAGCGATGAACGTTTATTTACAGCGTTAAAATATATTGCTGCTAGTTATTTTTGTTATGTTGCATGGCATGGTTTGCGAGCGAAAAAACCAAAAGACAGTAGAAACGAGTTACGAGTGACGAGTAGCGAAGAAAATATAGAACGTGGTGAGTTACAAGTTTCTAATGGTAAGGATAAAAACGAGCAAATTCCTTCAGCTAAAAAAGCTTTTTTTACCGGCTTTTTAATTAATGGATTAAATGTAAAAGCAACGTTGTTTTTTGTTAGTTTATTTTCAGTGATAATTGCTCCTGAAACCCCTTTTTTCATAAAGCTAAGTTATGGTTTGTACATGGTATTGGCAACGGCTGCTTGGTTTGTATTTTTATCTTATTTATTAACACACCATAGGGTCAGGTATTTTTTACAAATAAAAGGTTACCTACTCGATAGAGTGATGGGTGGCGTTTTATTATTATTAGCGGTGCAATTAGTGCTGAGTGATTTAAGTTAGCCTCATCAACACTTTTCTTCATATTCGGGTATAATGGTACTTTTATTTATTATTCTCGCTTGATTTACATTTTTACTCATTGTTTTTGATTAATTCAAAAGAAGCCTATAAGGATCACTGTTTTGCCAGAAAAAATAACTATCGTACAGGTTGGTGGTAATATTGAAAGTGCACTTAAAGGTGACTACCAAATAGATGTTAAAGCCATTTTGACAGAAGCTTGGCAACAAACGTTAAAATCAAGATCAGCAATTAATGTAGGTTTGTTATTTGCTTTATTGCTTGGCATGTTGGTTTCTTTTTTAGTGAGTAGTTATCTTGGTGGAATTGAGGCGGTACTTGCTGACCCACAAGCAAGCATGTTATTAAATGTTATGGTCACTATTGCTGTATGGCCCTTTGTTGGTGGTGTTGAAATGATGGGAGTACAACATGCTGTTGGTATGAAAACTAACGCTAAAATGACTTTTTCCTTCTTACAACGTGCAAGTTGGGTTGTGTTATGTGCATTATTTACGTCGGTGTTGATTAGTATCGGTTTTCAGTTATTTATACTTCCGGGCATTTTTTTAGCGGTGACGTTATCTTTAACAATACCTCTGGTTATTGAGAAAAAAATGACTCCCATGAAAGCGATCATTTTATCAATTAAAGCCTTACGTTTTAAATTTTTATCTTTGCTTTATATATACTTTATTTTGCTCTTATCGCTTGTGCTTTTATTTATGCCACTTGCTTTATTACTTGAATCAAGCTTTGCTCCATTAGGGATTATGGTTTTGATCATTGGAATGTCGTTCCTTGCACCTCTGTTTTACAATGTTAAAGGTATTTTATATCGTGAAATTTTTGGCATCAGTTTAGCTACAAATAAACATGCTAATGTTACTTCAAGCTCAAAAAACATTAACTCAGACAGCTCAGGCTCAGAAAAGCTTCATTCTGATACAGATGATACCTTTTCAGCATAAACTGAGTAAGTTATGGAGACTTTATGAAAAGCTTAATATTAATTAAAATTGAACTATTGCTACTTCTAGCTATTTTGTTACTCGCACCTTTTACGTTTTTAAAGCCCAAAATAGCAGATAAAACGATAGATGACTTATCAAGCGAAAAGGCAGTAAAAAATAAACAAAAAATAGTAGTAAAGAAAAAATTTGAAAAGCCATTACATGATGTGCTTTTGCCAAATTTCGCTGCAATTTTGGATATACAGACTAAAAAGAAAAAGTTTTTTAATTTTATGAAACCTACCGTGATTAAACAAAATAATAAGCTACTGAAAACTAGAGCAAAAATCAACACTTGGATTGAACATATATCTTTAGAATTGCCATTATCTGAGCAGGAACACCAAGAGTTAAGCGGTTTAGTTAAAAAATATCGCGTAAATAAGAACGCTTCTACGTTAGCGCAATTAAATGCTTTGCTGTTGCGTGTTGATATTATTCCTATGTCTTTAGTTTTGGTTCAAGCTGCTAATGAATCTGCTTGGGGAACTTCTCGCTTTTCTCGTATTGGGTTGAATTTTTTTGGTATTTGGTGTTATCAACAGGGGTGCGGCATGGTACCTAATGGTAGAAACACTGGCGCAAAGCATGAAGTTGCTGCCTTTGATAGTTTAGATGAAGCCGTAACTCGCTATTATAATAATATTAATTCTCATAATGCTTACCGAGTTTTTCGCACTATTCGGTTTGAATTAAGATCACAAGAGCAAGAGTTGAATCCTGAAATTTTAGCAACAGGCTTATTAGCTTACTCTGAACGTGGCGTTGGTTACGTTATGGATATCACTAAAATGCTTAGACAAAATCAACAATATTTGCTTTAAGAGAAAAAATTCCAAAAGCGGTACTTGAAGGTTAATCGTTGCTCAAAACTAGCGTTATTATTTCAGGATCCTTTTGACGGTTACATTGCCAAACAAGGTGCTTAGCTTCGGCTTGTCTACTCCTTGACATGATTGAGCTTGTCGCCAGCAGTGGCTGTTACAAAAGCCCGTCGTGGTTCAACACTCTTCTTTTGGTCCAAATATCCTTGAAAAAGACATCTCAACAACTCGTTACCTTCAGTCCTGATGTATTGCTCGATTTCACTATGTTCACAGTTAGCATAGTGTACTGATTCAAATGATGAAATTATCTGATCGAGTTGTACTTTGGCGTCAGAAAAGGATGAAAGATCAGGCATATTTAGGTAGGTTAGGCTCATTAAAGAGTCATTTTTGTTGATCATGTTTAGTCACTTAATAAATACCACAAACTGGGCTTTCTTTCACTTACAAATTAACTCAACAAAATGAAAATAAAGGATTTTTTCTAATTTTTCGTCGATTCAAAGGATCTACACCCAATAAAATTTGTATACTGTTGGCAATGGAACGCTTGTCAGGGGCATAGTAATCTTTAGAGACGATTTTATTGTCGCTCATCTGCATTTTTCTCGCAACGTATAAACATTAGTGCTCATAGCTCTGCTCTTTGTTAAAAGCTGCTTGTCACACGCCGACTTGCCACAAAACCCACTAACTAGGTTTTTTTGCGACAGCAAAGACCGTTTATATCGTTAAAGTAGTGCCAATATGGATTCGGCCGAACTAACATCAATGCCGCCTTTGGGCTCGACATTTAATGAGGTGACGGTGCCATCTTCCACTATCATGGAAAAACGCTGACTACGTTGTCCCATACCATAGCCTCTGGCATCTAGGGTTAATCCTAATGCCTCGGTTAAGTCACCATTACCATCGGCTAACATGATCAGCGCCTCTGCATTTTGAGCTACTCCCCAAGCGTGCATCACAAAAGCGTCATTTACCGACATGCAGATGATGCTGTCTACCCCCTTGGCCTTAATCTTGTCGGCATTGACTACATAACCAGGCAAGTGAGTATTAGAACAGCCTGGAGTAAAGGCACCGGGCACGGCAAAAAGTACCACATTTTTACCGGAAAACAGACTTTCGCTACTGATATCTTCAGGACCTTTCTCACCGAATATTTTAAGGATTACCGAGGGTATTTTATCATTTACTTGGATCATGGCTTTATTCCTGTGTGGGTTAAATTGTTTTGCTATAAAGAAGGATAGTTTACTTGGTGGAGAATTTAAACCTAACTTATTGAAATATTATACTACAATTAAGCTTAACACTAAGGCAAACATGTCGCGCGGTAAGTGCGATGATATTAGCCCTTAACCACAAACGCTCTTATCAGCTATAAAAGGAGAAACTTATGGCAACGATTCCGGCCAAGCAATACTTAAAGATCAAAGCGCGCTATCCAGATTTTGTGAATGCAGTGGAGTTGTTAGGGAAAACACTAAAGCAAGCGGGGCCCATTGATGATAAAACGGCTCAGCTTGTTCAATTAGCCGCAGCAGCATCGCTTCGCTCCGAGGGGGCGGTACATAGCCATACCAAAAGAGCCCTTCATGTTGGTGCGCAAGCCGATGAAGTTTATCATTGCCTTATGCTGCTCACCAGTACCATAGGTTTTCCCAACGTGATGGCGGCATTGGCATGGGCGGAAGACATTATAGAAAGCGTCTCAGATAAACAAGCGGATGAACAGTAAGAGGAATGAGCTATGAGAGGGCATGGGTTAAAAAAATATCGGCTTTAATTACGGTTCCACAGTATTGACTTTCACGCTATTAATTCAATTGGTATAAGGCGTTATCTGTATTTATTTACAAGCAGCAACTTTGATCTTGGAGATTACAACATACATCATTTATTTATCAGCTTGCTTTAATCACCTTTGCCTGGCTGCCCTTGGTGCTGGTTTGAGCATGACTCTGGATGAATGGCTGTATATTATTGTTACCGATGGCAGAGGACAAACAGGCAATGACTACCGACAAAGCCAAGCGATATGGCATAGTTAAAGGTTACCATCAACAAACTAAGCACCATCTAAACGGGTATGCTCGCTCGTTGGGCTACATGGATTGGGCGAATCAGCCTAAGCCCTTTCGAGTATATTACGGCGCTCCTCAACTGCAATTGCCTCTACTGGATCACGACCGAGGTTACCCTTATTCCGCACTTTTTCAACCCACAGAAGACTCGCCGCAGCCGATCTCCATTAGTAGCATTGCCAGTATGTTAGAACTAAGTATGGGACTGTCGGCCTGGAAGAAATTTGGCAGTTCAGAGTGGGCGCTAAGGATGAATCCTTCCAGTGGCAATTTACACCCCACGGAATGTTATCTGCTGTTACCTGACATTGAGCAGCAAAGCGCTGGTATTAGTCACTATCTTCCCTATGGGCATGCCATGGAACAGCGAACTGTGCTTAATGAAAGTCACGCCCTATGGTTAAATAACTGTGGTGGTTTCGGTATCATTTTGACTAGCATTCCCTGGCGTGAGGCATGGAAGTACGGCGAGCGGGCTTTTCGTTATTGTCACCACGATCTTGGCCATGCCCTGGCTGCTTTGCGTTATGCCTGTAACCTCAATGGATGGCAGATGACCCTGATGCCGGACGTTTCTGAACAAAATCTGGATCGATTTCTGGGCTTTGATCAATGCAAAAATCATGAGGGCGAGTATGCTAATTGTCTTTGTTGGGTTGGTCGTAAAGGGGAGAATCCTAATGAAATAGTTCAATGGTTTAGCCGTCTGCCGGATTTTACTTATCAACACCAGCCAAACCGACTTAGTGATAGTCATGTTGACTGGGAGCTGATCACCAAGATTCAGCAAGCTATCCATATAGGACATAGCGATTTTTTTGCTTTGGCCAGCCAGGTAAACCCCAAGAATGATCAGGGCCGTTCTGCATTTACCGCAGAAGAAATTATCCGTAAGAGAAGAAGTGCTCAGGATTATGATCTGGCGGCCAGTCAAATGGACTTGTCTGCTTTTTTGCATTCGTTGCAGCAAACCCTACCAGGGAGCGGTTGTCCTTTTGATGTATTTCCCTATCAGGCACAAGTGCATCTGGCGATATTTGTGCATGCCGTGGTGGGACTTGAGTCTGGACTTTATATGTTGGTAAGAAATGCCGAACATTTGGGCTTATTAAAGCAGCATACCTGCGCAAGTTTTGACTGGTATCAAGTCAAAGATAAACTGCCGCTTTACCTACTGCAAAAGGGAGATTTCAGAGCGAAGGCGCAAAGGATCTGTTGCACACAAGCCATTGCCGGTGACGGTGCTTTTTCTCTGGGCATGATTGCCCATTTTGATGCAGTTTTAATGGACGCTCCGGCTATGTACCCAAAGCTCTTTTGGGAAACCGGACTCATTGGCCAAGTGCTCTATTTAGCAGCAGAAGCTGATGATTTACGAGCAACGGGAATTGGTTGTTTTTTTGATGACGAGATGCATAATTTACTTGGCTTCAAGGATGAACAATGGCAATCACTTTACCATTTTACCGTCGGTAAAGCGGTGCGTGATGATCGTATTGAAACTAAAGCACCATACTTTCACTTAACTACATGAAAACTAAATGCTGTTGATTATTTGAGCGTTTTAGGGTAACTTTATTTTAAAGGGATATTTTAAACTTCAGGGGTATAAGTATATAAATATTAATATGTTAGCTAATTAAATAATGAGGTAAATTATGGAATTCATGGATATTTTGAATATGTTAACTCGTTGGGGCCATTTACTCTTTGGTATGACTTGGATTGGACTTTTGTATTATTTTAACTTTATCCAAGGTGGCTATTTTAAGTCGGCAACTCCGGAAGGGTTAGCTGATGGTAAAGCCAAACTGGCGCCCGCTGCACTTTGGTGGTTTCGCTGGGGAGCAATGTTTACTTTTATAACCGGTTTAATATTGCTGGAAAGCGTTCGGAAAATGAACGTGATGAATGAGTATATTATCGTTGGTGCTGTAATGGGAACCCTAATGTTTTTAAATGTTTGGTTGATTATTTGGCCAAATCAGAAAATTGCTCTGGGCATGGTTGCAGGCGATGCGCCAAGTGCAGGAGCCAAAGCATTACTGGCGTCACGTACTAACACCTTGTTTTCCGCACCCATGGCATTTTGTATGTTGGCAGGGCCGCATTTTGCCGGGTATGGCATGGGCACAGGCTCCATGGCAATGTGGGCTGCGTTGGCCGTTGTCGCTGTACTAGAAGTAAATGCCCTGATGGGTAAGCAAGGACCAATGACTACTGTTCGTGGTGTAATCGTCAGTAGTTTAATGCTCACCGCGATAATTATTGGCATACTTGTGTTTATGTAGCTTTAAATTTCAGCCCAATCATGTTTACTCGCCTGTTGCTTGGTTTAATTTACTGAGCGAACAAACAATAGTTTAACGTTAACTCATTGCGCTGGCGCTTTATCTGAGCTGGTGAGGCTCAGCTCAACAACAATAGACTTATTTTGATAAGGCACATTATTAAGTGTTTGCCAGTGTACTTGGACATGTTGTTTATATAACGCTTTAGCGCAGAGTAGTTGACCTCACCGTCAACAGAGTCTACTTTTAGCCAAACCCAAAGCATTAAGAGGTAGGTGATATCACCAACTGGCGTACCTGAACGCTTAGAAAACTTAGCTTGACGTAACATGATGTTAAAACCAATGCTCTTCCATGTAGAGCTGAAAGTATTGTCAATATTAAGGTTTATATAAAAGACTTCTGTGGTAAATATACTATTGTGTACATAACCGAGTCCATCATCACAAACGTGAGCTCAGTGCGCCCTAACATGCCGAACCCTATCATCACTGACTCTTTATAATCGAAATTTCTGGTAAAACGAGTGGCTAAATCTGCTGAGAGTATTTGTGCAATCATGATGTTGCTCTGCTTGTCATCAATCCCAAAGGGGCACGTCAAGCCGTATTTAAGCCAAATGACAGTGTATTAAGGGAAAAGCCATTTAACGCAAATGTTATTTATCAAAATTTAATGAATAACCCCACGCCAAGGTTTTTCGCTTAGGCTCAAATTCGATTATCGAAGAGGGGTATCTTATTGGCGTTAAGTTCAAAAGACTTTACGCCGCAAGCGGCGGGAAATTAAACCCGTTCAGATTAAAAAATTTAGCATATTACCAAGCAAGTGCGTAAATATATTTGCCTAGTTGGTCCGTGAGTTAGCAAAATAACTCTATTGATTTCGTAATTTTAATTATTTAGCACTATACTTTAGATGTATTGATAAAGGATCGACAAAAATTGATTTATAGGAGTCTGATATGTTCTTAAAAAATAGAAATAGTGGGGATATGGTAGATGTAGAAAGGCTTTGTGATTTAACTAATTTATTTCATGATAAAGTTTTAGGAAGTTATCAGGTAGGCGAGGAATTACAAGAGCCGCAAGAATTTAATAAAGCGGATTTAGTTTTTCTTTCAGGAGAAGAGCTCCCTAAGTGTTGGACTGACCCGAAATATCGAGTGCTTAAATAACTATTCTGGCGTGTTCGGACATAATTTTAGCTAATCTAGTTTGAGCGCATAGGTTTCTCTATAATATAAATTATAATCAGTCTATGTCGATAGAGCCATTTTTTTTTGCTTTATTTTATTTAAGAATAGACACAAAAGTCACTTAAAAAAAGTGTTTTGTCTTAAGTCAAAATTGCATATTATTAGCGAGGTTTTCTGTTCTTGCTGCCATAATAAAATCATTAAGGTGTAAACCTAAAATAGTATGAGTCCACCAAATAACTTCGACTTTGTCTCATTTAATTTGAATTGGTGGTTGGTGATTATTACACTCAGCTAATTCGGGATACCGTTAGTGAACTCCACCGTTAACTTTAAGTTTTTAAAAGAAAATATGCGTGATATTTGCGTTATATTGTCAACGCTCTTTATTTGCCCGTTGGGCAACTGCATTAACAATAAGTTACTTTGCTTTTGGCTGAGCTGAGGGGAATCTTTTTTTGCAAGCTTGGCATTGCATAGCTAATAAGTCCACTTTTGTGATTTCTAGTTTATTTCTGCACATTACGTCGAACAATAAAGAAATGAATTGCTATTTACTGGTCATTTGGCTTTTAAGTTCTATAATATTGCCTTCGGGATCTTTTATATATAATGATGGACCAAATCCTTGAGCACCATATCTATTTTCAAACTGACCTAATTCAATATCAAATCCAGCCAAGTATTGCTTTAGGCATTCGGGCGATACAGCTCTTAATTGTAAACAAAAATGATCTAAGTTATTTTCTTTTTTACTAGGCGGACCGCCACCTAGTTTGCCTAATTCACTATCAACATCGACCAAATCAATTAAAGCGTTACCTGCTCGAAGCTGTGTTAAACCAACTTCTGGTATTTTTCGTTCTATTTTGCAGCCCAGCACTTGGCAATAAAAGTTGAGCATTTTATCCAGTTTACTCGTTCTTAGCACTATATGGTCAATGGTAATTATTTCAATCATCATATTACCCCTACAGTAATTATTTCTAATAGAATTAGCCTCAATTTAATTCCCTTCAATTTTACGGGGATTTGAGGAGTTGAGTGTACTTTTATTTTTAGTATAATGAAGTAAGGCATAATTTTTACATTGTTTTAAACGTTTACAAAAATCGGCTAATGCTCTATCTGTACTTTGTTCAGGTATATACAAGGGTTAGCTAAGGCCATGGTAAGTAATATTGTGTAAATTGGAATAACTTAAGCATAATTGGTCTTATGATCTATGTCCAATGGTTAACTTTTGCATTCACCTTTTTATTATCTAGCTATACTTAAGAGTGCATACAGCTTTATTGACTACTTTTTTGTTAGGAGCTATCTTATGGATGTACAAATACTGGTTACTCACACCGACTTTTGTCTGCCAAATCTTGAATGTGAATTCAAACATCTTGGCGTAAAATATTCTATTGATTATATTGAAGATAATGCAAATTTGGTCAATACACATCAAATCAAGCATTCACCTAGTATCTTTGTTGATAATAAACTAGTTTTTAGGTATCAACCAACCTCTGCACAATTAAAAGCATTGTTCAATCTTAATTAACTATTTGAATATTATATTATGCCTTGTCTGACTCATATTGCCCTACATGTAAAGGATGTTAGTCGATGTGTTCTTTTTTATCAGCGGTATGCCGGATTGGAAATAGTGCGCGATCGTCATGTGAATGGTAAACATATCATTTGGTTAGCGGAATCAGGTAAAGGTGATCAGTTTATTTTTGTGCTCTTACCGGGTGGGCCAGGGCATCAACAATCTTCAGTAGACTTTTCTCATTTAGGTTTTGCTTTGTCGAGTAAACATGAAGTAGACAAAGTTGCCCAAATGGCAAAAAAAGAGGACATCCTTTTGTGGCCACCAAAGTAAGAAGATTTTCCTGTCGGTTATTATTGTGGAGTACTAGACCCTGATGGTAATAGAGTCGAGTTTAGCTTTGGGCAACCACTAGGATAATATCCATATGAAAACATGATGACGCCTTATGAAAAATTGAAATCATTACCAGATGCAAAAACTTATTTGAAACCTGACTTCCATTTTAAAATACTAGATGAGTAGGTAATGGAAATGACTGATAATACTTGTGCTGAATTACTTTAAAAAGAACGTAATAAATTATTTAACCAGATCTTTGAACAGAATAAGCGAGCCTAAAAATTTATTTCAGACTCATTTGTTAATTGGAAAATACTGAAGGCTGTATATATTGGATGATCCAACATTACAGCCTTTTAATAATGAAATTTATTGTAGAGGTGATACATAACCATCAGGCTTAAGAGCAAGTACATCACAATTAAGTTGGTCAATGACGTGCTCAGCGGTATTGCCTATTAACGCAGCTGAAATGCCTGTTCTCCCTACTGTACCTAAAACAACAAGCTCAGCATCAATTTTTATTGCCACTTGCTCTATGACCGTTTCAGGTAGACCTTCTTCAACGTGGGTGTTAGCAACGCTAATATCAAATTTATTTGCATGAGCAATCATTGCTTGCTCATGATGTTTACGCATAATGTCATTATATTCAGTTGAATTAAACTCAGGAATTTCAATGGCAATATTAACGGGGGTGCCAGGGAATGAATTCACTAAATGCACATTCCCCTGAATAAGGTGTGCTAATTGTTTGGCTTCTTTAGTGATTTTTATATTGAGTGAATGATGTTCAGCTTCATCACTGCCAACATTTACTGCTGCCAGAATGTTGCCATTTCTTGGCCATTCATGTTCTTTTACAAGCAGAACTGGGCATGGGCACTTACGCAAAATATGCCAATCGGTCGGTGTAAATACTACCGATTTAAATTTGTCATGTTGATGAGTGCCTTTAACAACAAGATCGTAATTTTCTTGGATCACTCGCTCAATAATTGCCTCAAAAGGACGGTTATGCCAAACTACTTGACTATTTATTTCAATTTTAGGATTTAAATCACTAATGAGATCTTCTAACCAAAGTTCTTTATCTTTGATTACAGATTGACGCATTACATCACGTTCATCACTTGAAAGGATAGTGGTCATTTCGTAAGAGAAATCAAAAATACTTAAAAAGGCACTAACATTAACCTTGCCACCACTAGTATTTATGCTTACTGCTAAATCTATTGCTCTTTTTAATGCTTTTTGTTCGTTGGTTGTTGGGTCGATAACAACCAGAATATTTTGATAAGTTTCCATGATAACTCTCACTTTTGCTATAAATAAATTAAACTTTAGTAAAGCCTAGTTAACTTATAGCAAACGTGCAAAATTAATGCTTGTTTTAAATCAAGTTATTGAATACTTAAGAAGCTAACGCTACAAAATTACAATACTGGTTGGCTGAAATATAATTAAAGCTCTGCGCAATCAATTAGCTCATCAATATCTAATATGGTGATCAGTTTACCATCAACTTTAATTAACCCATTTTTATGAAAACGATTTAATAAACGGCTGATTGTTTCAACAGTTAAACCAATATAGTTGCCAATATCACTACGCGTCATCGTTAGGCGAAATTCGGAAGAGGATAAACCTCTGGCATGATATCTATTGCTTAAATTCACTAAAAAAGTAGCAACACGCTGCTCTGCATTCTTTCTATTTAATAAAGTAAGCATTTCTTGATCGGTGCGGATTTCGTTACTCATTAAACGTAAAACTTGTTTTTTAAGTTTAGGCATAGTGTTAGATAATTTATCTAAAGTATTGTATGGAATTTCACAGATCATTGATGTTTCAAGTGCTTGGGCAAAACTTTTATGCTCTGAATCTGCAATAGCATCAAAACCAAGCAAATCACCTGCCAAATGAAAACCAGTAATTTGTTCTTCACCTTGCTCGTTTACTGTAAAGGTTTTAAACGTACCTGAACGAATAGCAAAAAGCGCATGCATTTCTTGACCATCAGTAAAAATTTTATCACCTTTATGGAAAGGTCGTTTACGCTCAATTATTTCGTCAAGCGTGTTAAGTTCCTGATCATTTAGGGTAAAAGGGAGACAAAGTTCACTAATACTACAGTTTTGACAATTAATATGCTGTGTACCAGGGCAACTATTCTTTGGCATAGGTTACTCAATTAATTTTAGAGAAATAGATTGATTTTAAATACCCACTAATAGCAAGGGTATTTACTCTAATTTCTTGGACTAGTCTATGGTATTAGAACATTTGTTGATATGCAACAATAAAACTGTAAATGCCAAAGGATATTAGTATTAAAGCCATTGTTTTTCTTATAGCAGGCTTGACTAGGTTGTTTTTTATGCTACTGAATCCAATCGATAACGTTAATAGCGCAGGTAGAGTACCCAACCCAAAAAAAAGCATGATGCTAGCCCCGGTGAGCATGTTGCCGCTTGCTAATGCCCACGTTAAGGTTGAGTAAACTAACCCGCAAGGAAGCCACCCCCAAACAGCGCCTAGCGTTAATGCTTTAAGTGGTGAATTTACAGGGATTGCTTTACTTGCTAAAGGAGAAATATAACGCCATAAGTACTTACCTAATGCTTCAATGCGATTTAACCACATTAACCATTGACCTAGGTATAAACCGAGTAAAATCATAAAAATGGCCGAAAATATTCTCAGGCCAGCAAGTGGCATGCCAATGTTTTTTGCAGCAATAGAGCCTGTCAAACCAACAATAGCGCCTATAAATGAGTAAGAAGCAATTCGTCCAAGGTTGTAAAAAATAACTAACGCTGTTTTGCTATTCTTTATCGATGTAATCTTTTGGTTATTGACGGGTATTTGTTGTTTATCATATTTATTTGGTGGGAGTTGTGGCGATGGCAGGGCAGAGGTTAACATAGTGGTTATACCGCCACACATGGCAATACAATGACCAGAGCCAAGTAACCCTATAATAAAAGCAGAGAATAAGTCTAAGCTCATTTGCTAGTATGCTCATTATTTGTTGTTTTTTCTTCGCCTCTAGAAACTCGCCACTCGTTACTTTCTTCATTTTCATCAAAAAGAATGCTCATTCCTTGTTTTTCAAGATCATCAAACTGTTCGCTTTTCACGGCCCAAAAAAACAGGTAGATACCAAGGGCGGTGAGTAATACCGCTATTGGAATTAATATGTAAATAATACTCATTTTTGTTACCCTCTAAGTTTCATACCCTTGACGTTTCTTACCTTTGAAGTTTTTACCTTTGGAATAAGGACGCTATTTTTTTAGTAAACGAAGTGAGTTGCTGATCACTAAAATTGAACTTGCAGACATGCCAATCACTGCCATGTAAGGTGTAATAAAGCCACCCACAGCTAAAGGTAGTACAATAGCATTATAACCAAAAGCCCATAAGTAATTTTGAAAAATAATACGTCTGGTTTTTATTGAGATATGATTCAATATGCTGATGCTTGTTAGTTTATTGTTTAATAAAATAACATCGGCACCACTTTTTGCTATATCTGTTCCACACCCCATCGCCATAGAAACATGAGCAGCACCAAATACAGGCGAATCATTTACCCCGTCACCTATCATAGCTACGGTGCTATTTTCTTCTTGTTGCTTTTTAATGGCCGTCATTTTATCAGTAGCGCTTAAGTTTCCATAACAGTGAGATATTGACAGTACTTGTCCAACTATGTCGCACGCACCTTGGTTATCACCTGAAAGCATTAATGTTTGATGACTAACATTAAGATTGTTAATTAATGTCTTAGCATCATCCCTTATTTTATCCATAAGATAAAAAGCAGCAATCAGCTTATTTTCAGAAACGAGCACACAAGAAGCATACATTAAAGACTTGTTTTTTTTATGCTCTTTAAATGTTTCTTTAGATTTTAGTAACCAACTAACTTTGCCAATTTTATAATCTTTACCATCAACAGTGCCACTAACGCCTTGTCCTGGTTGAACCGTTATAGCTTTAGTTATTAAGTTAAAGTCTCTGTGTTGTGTAAAAGGTTTCGCTAAAGGGTGCTCAGAATGAGATTCTAAAGCGGCTGCGATCGCTAACACTTCATTTTCTGAGTATTGATTATCGATGATGTCAACTTTATCAATAGCAAACTCGCCTGTTGTTAAGGTGCCTGTTTTATCGAAAGCAAAACAATCAATATTTGGCATAGTCTCCATAACATGGGCAGATTTTATCATTATGCCATCACGGTTTAATCGCGTTGTTGCACAAGTTAAGGCTGTTGGTGTTGCTAAAGATAAGGCACAAGGGCAGGTGGCAACCAATACCGACAAGGTGATCCAAAAGGCTTCTTCGGGTAAATGTTGTTGCCAATAAATGGCTGTGCCAATGGCAGTAATTAAAATAACAGCAACAAAGTACTGAGCAACTTTGTCAGAAAATCGTGCTAGTTTAGGTTTGTGTGCTTGAGATTGCTCACTTAAGCGAATTAGCTGGCTTAAAAAGGATTGGCTACTGGGCTGTTTAACTTTAGCAGTAAGATTGCCGTCGCCATTAATTGTGCCGGCAAAGACATTGTCATTCACCGCCTTTGCAACGGGTATTTGTTCGCCAGATAACATGGCTTCATTAACTTGACTGCGGCCGTTAATAATTAAACCATCACAGGGAATAACTTCTCCTGGTTTGATTAAAACCATATCACCCTTCACTAAGTGTTTAGCTGCGACAAGCTCCTCGTTATTTATTTGTTTGTCTTCGCAACTCGACTCTCGCAACTCGGCACTTTTTCTGCCTATTCTTATCGCTGTCATGGGCATAAGCTTTAATAAATTTGCAGAGACTTGTGCAGCATAAGAGCGAGCACGAAACTCTAAAAACTTACCAATAAGCAATAAGAAGGTAAACATAGCAACCGATTCAAAATAAACTTCACCTTGCTCAGTTATGGTTGCCCACGCGCTCGCACTAAAGGCTAAAATAATAGCAATAGAAACAGGTACGTCCATTGATAGCCGTTTCAGTTTTAGTGCATTTATTGCCCCAATATAAAAAGGAAGAGCGCCATAGAAGACAATAGGCACAGCTAAAATAAAGCTGACCCAGCGCATATAAACTTTATTATGTTCAGCCATACCGGAAAAAGCACCAAAATATAAACCAACGGTAATCATCATAATTTGCATCATTAAAATGCCACTGATACCTAAGCGCTTTATAAACACTTTGCTTATGGCTTTGTTACGTTGTTCTACTTCATTCGCTTTAAAAGGGAGCGCTTGATAGCCAATATGCTCAATAGCGTTAAGAATTTCACTTAACTGTAAGATACTGTCTTGCCACTTCACCGTTGCGCGCTGGGTTGTGGCATTAACACTTATTTTCAGAATACCTTCAAGTTTGCTTAATTGCATCTCAATTAACCATGCACAAGCTGCGCAACTAATACCTTCGACGGTTAAAATTGCTTCTTTTGAGTCTTTGTTTTGGTAAATAAATTCACTTTGAAGTATTTCTTCATCAAGTAATCTGTTTTTTTGACGTTGTTGTGTTTTTAGTTCTTCGGGTATTAACTGTGTGCCTTTTTGAGCCGGCTCTGTTCTAAATTGATAATATTGTGTTAAATTATTATCAACAATAGTTTGAGCAACAGCTTGACAACCTATGCAGCACATAGGTTGTTTTTTGTTGTTGATGTTAACGTAAAGATTTATGCCTGATGGGATTGATTCGTCACAATGAAAACAAGAATTGGACATATACTCATGTTACCTCGAAATGCTCGTTTCAGCGAGAGTTAAAAGGCTTAGAGGCAAGGCATTGATTGAAGAGAATGGTTGTTCCCTTGTTGAAATCAATAACGATGCATATAAGCATTTTAAACTCGCCCTTTGGGGATGCCTGAGCAAATCATGCTCGTCGTTGCTCCTTTTTTTAAGGGAACAACCATTAATAAAAATAAGCGCCTTGATCATGAGTTGCTCAGGCATCCTGAAACAGACATTTTGAAGTATCATGAGTATAACTTACTGTGCTTTAGTTGGGTCTGGAATGATATCAATAAAGTCACTTTGCGGCAGGCTAATGGTGTCTTGAATTTTCCAACTTGTGTCGGAGGTATTGTCAAAAGGCGTGATGGTTATTTTCCATTTCCCCGCAATATCATGATCAAATCTGTGTCTAAAATAGCTATTACCGTCAGGCGTTAAGGCTAAATAAAAGTCTTTGTTTTCAAGCGTTGGATGAAAGAAATTAACATTGAGTAAAGGAAATGTTTTTTCAATGCCTGTTGGCTTTATTACCAGTTCATTATTTGAAAGCTGCAATGCGAAACGCATCCCTAATTTTTGTGCTTGTTTTACTTTAGCAACTTGTAAATTAATGGTTTTACCTGTTTTATAATAATCACCAACAACAAGTGTATCTGGATTCGTATTGGCAATTATATAGGTGGCAATTCCTGCAACAACAGCAGTAAAAGGAAGGATAAAAACTAGCCAAGCCCAAGGCTCGCGATACCAAGATGTTTTCATAATATACAATAATATTTGATGGTGAAAAACTGTTAGTTATTATAGCGTTTATCTGTTTTTTGAGCTAGTGTTCTTTATCGGTTTTTAATAATAAAAAACCCTAGTTAACAATATGTTATCTAGGGGGATTTTTATTTTATAATCGCTATCATAGCGGCTAGCAATAGCTTTGTTTATTCTTGGGTATTAATCCTGAGATAGAGAGTAAATATAAGCACTTATTACATGTACTTTCTCTTCTCCTAGAATATCTTTCCAAGGAGGCATCACACCAGCACGACCATTACGAATCGATTCTTCAATCGCGCGTTGTGAACCACCATATAACCAAATATCATCTGATAAATTTGGCGCACCCATTGGTATGCCAAGTGCTAAACTACCTTGACCATCAGGACCATGACAACCAGCACATAATCCAAATTTCGCTTTACCGGCGGTAGCCAGATCAGCATTAACCGTGCGACCACTTAAACTAATAACATAAGCGGCTACTTCTTTAACGCCTTCTTCACCGCCAATAGCGCCAACCCAGGCCATCATGCCTGTCGCTTTACGGCCATGCATAATACTTTCTTTGATTTTTTCTGGCGTTCCGCCATATAACCAGTCTTTATCAGCTAGGTTAGGAAACCCTGTTGTACCGTGGGCGTCAGAACCATGACACTGTGAACAGTTGTGAATAAATAAGCGTTGTCCAACTTTTAAGGCATCACTGTCAGTTGATAAATCTTCAATACTACGTGCAGCGTAAGCTTTAAAAATCGGACCATATTTCTCATCAGCTTTTGCAACCTCACGGTCATACTGAACTAAAACGCCAGAATCTTTCGCTAAATACTCGGTTGTTTTCGCTTTAGACTCTGCAATGTTTAATATGCCTTGGTTGGAACTTTTCCAGCCTAATAAGCCAGTCCAGTTACCCAAACCATAAAGCGCAATATAGCCAAACGCCCAAATGATAGTTAATAAGAAAAACGTGCTCCACCATTTCGGTAAAGGGTTGTTTAATTCTTCAATGCCGTCGAAGGAGTGTCCCATAGACTCACCTTCTTCAACGCCTGCAAAGTTCTTTAAGCACCAACGTAATAGAATAAAACAACCTACTAGTGTGCCAAGGGTAAGAACCCAAACCCATATATTCCAGAAGCTAGACATTATTATTAGTCTCCTGTTTGCTATCTGTATCAAGATGGCTTTGTTTATTTTTACTGGTTGTTTGCTCTTTTAAAGCAAGATCTTCTTCAAAAATAGAATTAGCAACTTCATCAAATGAAGACTTACGTTTTTTTGAATAGGACCAAACCACAATAATAATAAATAACGCCAATATAAGGAGGGCAAAAAACCCTCGAAGTGTTCCGTAATCCATAACTTTTCCTCGGGTACGGTGCTTACTTCAATGCATGGCCAAGCGATTGCAAATAGGCAACCAAGGCACTCATTTCAGTTTTACCTTTAACAGCATCAGTAGCGCCATCGATTTCAGCCTGAGTATAAAGTGGAATGGCATTACCATTTTCATCTTTATGACTACGATTGCGCGTTAACCAATTAAAAGTTTCAAGCTTCTTACCTGTAATTTCGCCATCAAGCGTATTAGTGTTTAACCAGTTATACGCGGGCATATTTGATTCAGGTACTACTGAACGAGGATCAGTTAAATGGGCAAGATGCCAATCATCACTATATCGTCCACCAACACGCGCTAAATCAGGACCAGTACGTTTAGAACCCCATAAAAATGGATGTTCCCAAACATGTTCACCAGCCACACTATAATGACCATAGCGCTCTGTTTCTGCCCTAAATGGACGGATCATTTGGCTATGACAGTTACTACACCCTTCGCGAATATAAATATCACGACCTTCCATTTGCAGGGCAGTGTATGGTTTTAAGTTATCAACGGGTGTTGTTGTTTCTTTTTGGAAAAATAAGGGGGTAATTTCTACTAATCCACCAATACTGATTGCCAATACGGTGAAAAGAAAGAACAAACCAACATTTTTTTCAACTTTCTCATGTTTATTTTGCATGTTTATTCTCCTTAAACTGCTTCAATTGGCTTAAGACTTCCGTCTTTCGCGCCCATAGTTTTAAACATGTTGTAGGCCATTAATATAAAACCAGCTACAACGAGAACGCCACCTAAGAAGCGAATAAAATAGAATGGATATGATGCAGTTAAGCTTTCAACAAAGCTGTAAGTTAACGTGCCATCAGTATTTACAGCGCGCCACATTAACCCTTGCATAACACCTGAAATCCACATAGCTACAATATAAAGTACAATACCAGCTGTGTGCATCCAAAAGTGAATATTAATTAAACGAATACTATACATACGACCTTGATTAAATAGCACTGGAATTAAATGATACATAGCACCAATTGATACCATAGCAACCCAACCTAAAGCACCTGAATGCACATGACCAACAGTCCAGTCAGTATAATGAGATAAGGCATTCACTGACTTAATTGCCATCATTGGCCCTTCGAAGGTAGACATACCATAGAAAGATAAAGAAACAATTAGGAAACGTAAAATAGGATCAGTACGAAGTTTATGCCAAGCACCTGAAAGCGTCATAATACCGTTAATCATACCACCCCATGAAGGGAGGAATAATACGATAGACATTACCATACCCACTGATTGCGCCCAATCAGGTAGTGCGGTGTAATGTAGGTGATGGGGACCTGCCCAAATATATAAAGAAACTAAGGCCCAAAAGTGAACAATAGATAAACGATAAGAATATACAGGGCGCTCTGCTTGTTTTGGAACGAAGTAGTACATCATCCCTAAGAAACCAGCAGTTAATAAGAAACCAACGGCGTTGTGCCCATACCACCACTGAACCATCGCATCAACCGTACCAGAATACAATGAATATGATTTCATTGCTGATACAGGTAGCGCCATAGAGTTCACAATATGTAGCATCGCCACAGTGATAATAAAGCCACCAAAGAACCAGTTAGCTACATAGATGTGTGAAGTTTTACGCTTGATAAGCGTACCAAAAAACACAATAGCGTACGAAACCCAAACAACAGTAATAAGAATATCAATTGGCCATTCTAGCTCTGCATATTCTTTTGATGTGGTGTAACCCAAAGGTAAAGAAATAGCAGCAGATAAAATTACCGCTTGCCAACCCCAAAAAGTGAAAGAAGCTAATTTGCCACCGAATAATCTCGTTTGACAAGTTCGCTGCACCACATAATAAGAAGTAGCAAATAAGGCACTTGTACCAAAAGCAAAAATTACTGCATTGGTATGTAGTGGACGAAGACGAGAATAGGTTAACCAAGGTGTATCAAAGTTTAACGCAGGCCAAATTAATTGTGCCGCGATAAGTACCCCTACAAGTGTACCAACGATCCCCCAGATTACAGTCATTACAGTAAATTGACGTACAACATCGAAGTTGTAGTCTACTGCTGACGTATTACTTTGAGTCATGTTATGGATTCCGCAGTGTTATTATTAATGAAAATAGTTCATCGACTTTATTTATTACTAAGCTTAAATAAGTAACAAAAAACGAACGATATTTTTACTATTTCTGTTTGTTTGCCAAATGGCGTTGATATATGTCACAAAATCGAGCTAAATGCGCTATATGCAAGACAATTTTACCTCTTGGTGGCGACATAAATCAACCATTGCATTCATATAAGTTTGACTTAGATCAAGTTATAACTCTATTGACCATGTTTTTTATATGGGTATAAAAATAAGCGTATATAGCAGAGTCGCTAATTAATAAGCAAAAAGAGTAAAAATTAAACAGAGACAATCAATTAACAAGGTAGACTAGTTTTTAAAAATCAGCCAGTTTAATCAGTTTTTTCTGTTCAAGTATCTGAATTTTCTTACCTTCTACTTGGATTAGCTGTTCTTTTTGAAATTTAGAAAAAACTCGACTTAAGGTCTCTCGACGTAACCCTAAGAAATTAGCTACATCATTGCGACTAAGCGGTAATTCGATACCATCATCAAGACCAGTATAATCGGCGTTTCTTTCGATTATATTTAATAAAAATGCGGCTAATAAGCTATCCGCAGATTTTTTGCCAATATAAGCTTGAAAGTTACGCTGTTTGACATGGCTTTGTCTACTAAGTAATTCAATAAGGTTTTGTTGAACTGCAGGCACTAGTTTGCCACAAGATGCCATTTGTTCTACAGAAACTTTACACACTGAACTATCACCCACTGCAATTGCTGTATAGTTGTAGGTTTTTAAATATAATGCATCTTCGCCAATTAACTCACCAGGAAAACGCAAGCCAATAATATTTTCATTATTATCATCGGTTTGTTGGCATAATTTGAAGACACCAGAGCTTACGGCATATATATCAGTTAAGGGGCTTGATTGTTGAAAAAGTACGTTGTTAGTTTTTGCAGGAATTCTTCTATCTAAATAACTATCGGATAGATTGATTGACTGCTTTGCTGTTGTCACTGGCTGACAAACAGAATTCATGGAGCAGTCATCGCATTCCACATATTTGGTTTGATCACTTTGGGATTTAGGTTGACTAGGCACAGTTATCACTTCTCTGGTAGCATAGATAGCATAAATATACACAAATTAACTCAAGATGCATTGCTCAGTTATATTGACTCAGCCATGTTGAGGTATCATGTGTATGTATTCAGGTCGCTTAGTTTAAGGGAGTCAAGTAATAATAACAATTGCTTGAACTTAAAAAATTTTCAATGATTAAAATTATTATCGTTATATTATTTATTTTCAATAGTTTAGCTTGTGAACCAATACAACAGGCATCCGACAGGGAAAATATTCAACGCGATAACTCTTTTGTTTGTTTAACAAGTCAAAGCCAATGTGGGATAAACACTAAATTTGGCCGCTTCAATATTCAATTTTCAGGAGAAGCTTTACAACAAAGCATTAAAACTGAACTACCTTTTCAAATACAACTCACGCTTAATGCAGTAAATGAAGCATATCAATTAAAGAGCATATCAAGTTATCTTGAAGGTAAAACCATGTTTATGGGAAAAATCCCTATTTTTTTTCAAATAAATAAAACTAATTCCATGGTTGCAGAAAGCTTGCTGGCAAGTTGCTCTGAAGAAGGGATGACGTGGCGATTATGGTTTCAGATTGAAATACTTGCTGATGGAAAAATTCACCAGCAAGACTTTTTTATAGATTTTGATAGTCAGCGATTGTAATGGTAGGCTGCTATATATTATTAGTCACATCAACTGATAATTTTAATTTTTGTCCTGGCTGTAAATAGTTAGTTCTACTTAAACTATTCCAGCGTTCAATATCACTGATGCGAACATTAAACTTGTCTGCGATGCAGGCGAAAGAATCACCACTACGTACTTTGTAAGTAATATTACGTATAATGGCTTGTTCAACACCTGCGTTTATTCTTGCTGTTTCAGCGCGTTTATTTGATGAAGAAGATTTTTGCCAGATAACTAATTTTTGACCAAGTTTTAAGGTGTCGCGCGGAGCAAAACCGTTCCATCTAGCTATTTTCCTACTGCTGACTTTATAACGTTGACCAATATCCCAAAGGTTATCACCAGAAACAACCGTATGTGTTATTTTTACACCTTGTTGTGGTTTAGCTTGTTTTTTTGCTATACGCTGATCTTGAGAGAGTATATAGCTATCAAGTGACTTAGCGGCAACAGGAATAAGTAAATATTTTCCTGCTCTTATTTGATTACCGTTAATACCGTTTACTTGGCGAATTAAATCGATACTGGTATGAAATTTATTCGCAATATAGCCTAAATTATCACCCTGCTTAATTTTATAACGTTGCCAAGCTAAGCGCTCATTCTTATTCAGTTTTGCTAAACCTTGTTCAAATCTTTCAATTTTATGTTTGGGTAAAAGTAAATGGTGAGGGCCGTCTGGATCGGTTGACCAACGGTTGAAACCAGGGTTTAATCGTTGTAATTCAGTCAATGATAAGCCAGCTAAGCTAGCGGCCTTAGCTAAGTCGAGCTGCGATTTAATGTCAACTTGACTGATCACTTCTTCATTAGCTATTTCATAAAGATTAAGGTTGAATTGCTCTGGACGTTTAATTATATCGGCAAGCGCTAGTAACTTAGGAACATATGCTTTGGTTTCTTTAGGTAAACCTAGCGCCCAGAAATCGGTGTTTTTACCTTGTTTTTTGTTTTTTCTTACCGCTCGTTGTACGCGGCCTTCACCTGAATTATAAGCGGCTAAGGCAAGTAACCAATCACCATCAAAAAATTTATGCAAATACTTCATGTATTTTATCGCACCTTGAGTTGATGCAACAACATCACGGCGACCGTCATACCACCAGTTTTGTTTCATGCCAAAGCGTGTCCCTGTTCCGGGAATAAACTGCCACATGCCCGAAGCTCTACCATGAGAATAAGCAAAGGGATCAAAGGCACTTTCAACGATAGGTAATAAAGCAAGCTCAACGGGAACATTGTTTTTCTCTAACTCTTCAACAATGTAATACAAAAAAGGCTCAGCACGTTTGGCTACTCTTGTAAGATAACTTGGGTGTTTAACGTACCAATTGCGTTGTTCTACAACACGATTATTTTCAGGGATATCAAACGTTAACTTTTCTCGAATACGTTGCCAGACATCGTTACTGCTTTGCAGTGCCTTGTCTTTTGACAATAACGAGAAAGCGACATCATCTACAGGATGTATAACATTAATATTTTCGTCAATGAGCAACGCTTGGTTAATATCAGCAGCGGACGCTATATATTCTGCTTGAATATAGTTTTTTTCCTTGTTGGTATTATCTTGTGATAGTAAAGTGCTTTGACAGCCACTAAGAAGAATAAATGCTGGGAATAAAAAATATTTCATGAACAACCAATGATAATTTGTAAGGATAGATGATTCTAAATTGCACTTTGTTATGCTGCGAGGCTTAAGATTATCATGTTAAAATTGGTCTTTCCAGCGCCTAATAGTAGTGAAAGCATCAAGGCTACTGGCATGCGTACTACTATCAAACGCCATAGCACTCGCTTGTATTGCTTGTTTATGACTTCGTAAAAAGGGATTAATTTGCTTTTCAACGCTTATAGATGTTGGGATTGTTGCTTGTTTGTTGGCGCGTAACTTATTCACTTCTTTACTATAATTGATTAAGACATCATTTTTAGGATCTACCGTTAAAGCAAAATTTAGGTTGGCTTGAGTATATTCATGAGCGCAATATACTTTTGTATTTTCAGGTAAATTTGCTAGTTTAGTTAATGACGTTAGCATTTGCTCAGCAGTACCTTCAAAAAGCCGACCACAACCACCTGAAAAGAGAGTGTCACCACAAAATAGCAGCGACTCTATATTGTTATTGGCAAAATAGGCAATATGCCCTGCAGTATGTCCGGGTATGTCTATTACCGTAAAGTTAATGGCAAGTTCAGGCAGATTGACGAGGTCGTTTTCTGCTAATTTGATATCGCAATAGGGAATATTCTCATGTGCTGGCCCATAAATGGTGAGGGGCCATTGCTTTTGTTGACAATAAGCAACGAGTTTCTTTATCCCCCCAGTATGATCGACATGGTGATGAGTAATGAGTATCGCATTCAGCATCACTTGACTTTTTTCTAAAAAATCAATGCAAACATCAGCATCACCAGGGTCTACCAAAGCAGCTTTATTATCAGCAACAATAGCCCATATATAATTATCAGAAAAAGCTTTTATCGCGGTAACTTTAATTGTTGAATTATTTGCTTTAATTAAACTCATCTAGAATTTCCCACTTGCTTAAGATGTATAGTTAATTATACTGAGATTATTAATAATACCAATTAAAATCATACCAATTGAAATAATAACAGACTTAAATAACTTGAATTTATGAAACCAGCTTTAGCTTTCAGGCAACCACATTATCCTAAGTCTTGGCAAGATTTACCTAATGGCACGACTATTTTGTCGGCCATTGACGAAATTTTACAACCATGGTGGCAAAAATTCTTTGGTTATCATTTACTAAAAATAGGCGCTTTAAGCCATGAAATATCTTGTGAAACAAGCCCTATAAAACATCAAGTTAGCTGTTGTTATAGCCCCTCAGCTTCAGGCTCTCAAAGAGAACGTAAGGCTGATATTGTTGGAGAATTAGATGATTTGCCACTACTTGAACATAGCGTTGATGTTTGTTTACTTAGCCATGCTTTAGAATTTTCATTAGATCCACACCATGTTATTCGTGAAGCAAACCGTGTACTTATCCCTAATGGTTACCTCATTATTACTGGCTTTAATCCCTTATCCTTGGCGGGGCTGAATCGGGCTATTCCTTACAGAAGAAAACAAATCCCTTGGAATGAACATTTTTTCTCTCCGATGCGAGTTAAAGACTGGTTACACTTAATGGGCTTTGAAATTCTTAGCGATGAGCGCTGCTTACATAGCAGTTTGGCCGGGAAAGTGAGTGAACATGTTGTGGCTAATTATTGGCGGAAATTTGCGAGTAATTACTTCACTAGTTTGGGGTCTGTTTATGTCATCATAGCTAAAAAAAGAGTGTTGCCGTTAACACCGATAAAACCCAAATGGCAAATAAGAACTCAATTTCAGCCGGTAAAGGTTCCTAGTATGCGTTTGCATAATACTGTTACATTTAAAGAAGTACCCAATGAGGCGAAGGAAAAATAATGAATAGAAATAACCTCGAACACTATTTAGATAAATTATTAACACCTGCGCGGATAAAAGATTACGCTCCTAATGGATTACAAATTCAAGGCAAGCAAGAAATAACCAAAATAGTGACTGGCGTAACCGCATCACAAGCACTAATTAACAGGGCTATTGATGACAAAGCCGATGCAATAATAGTTCACCATGGCTATTTTTGGAAAAACGAATCTTATGTTATTCGTGGTATGAAGCATAAACGTATTAAAGCTTTGCTTGATAATGACATTAATTTATTCGCTTACCACTTACCACTCGACATTCATCCTATCCTAGGTAATAACGCACAGTTAGCAAAGCTGCTAACTATTGAAGTGACTGGTCCACTCGAGTTAGGAAATGAGTTAAGTGTTGCTATACAAGGTACATTACTTGAAAGTTGCTCGGGTACAGCATTAGCTAAAGAAATAAGTGAAAAGCTGAATCGAACATGCCTACATATTGCTCCGCCATCAAATAAAGCAATTAAAACCATTGCGTGGTGTACAGGAGGAGGTCAAGATTATATTGAACTTGCAGCAGAGCAAGGGATTGATGCGTTTATCTCTGGAGAAGTTTCAGAAAAAACCACGCATATTGCGCATGAAATGGATATTCATTTTTTTGCGGCAGGCCACCATGCAACTGAGCGTTATGGCGTTAAAGCATTAGGTGAATGTATAGCAAAAGACTATGGTATTGAGGTTGTTTTTGTTGATATAGATAATCCAGTTTAACTATTATTTACATTCATATTCATTATTTTTATGAACAAAAAAACACAAAATAAAAGCCCACTTAAGCTGTTAAAAATGGGCGGTACTTTTTTCTATTATTTTAACCGTGATTAATCATCACTTTGATTAGCAAACGTCATTTTGTATCCTGTGGCAGAATCAGCCTCTTTTTCTAAGATAACAAACTGACTTTGACTTTCTTGATCAAGTGTTAATTCTGTTGTTGCAAGGATTATATCACTACTATCAAGTCTGCCAATAACATAAACCGTATACGTGTTGTTAAGTAGTTCAACAGTACTTGGATTTGCAAATATTGCCGTTAAGTATTGGTCAGCAGTTTCTATAATTTCATCATTGCGTACAAAATAAACTTTCACATTAGAAAAGTCATCAATAATTTCATCTTGATCAATTAAATTCACTACCGTCATTTGATGACTATAAATACTTTCATTTTGACTATTGTCAACAACAAGTGAATTAACGGTTATTGCTATTTCGTCAATATAACCATCGCCATTTTCATCAATATCGCCATCATTATCTTCATCTACAGCTTCTTCTAAAAGATAGAAAAATAGGGTTTTATCTGTGTTTTCGTTTAAAGGTAATAAATGATTGCTGATAATTACACTTTGATCATTTGGCGTAACCAAACTCATACTATAATCACCTGAATTAGTGAGAATTGACGGGCTAAATTTTCCAAAAGCAAGCGCTGAAATTTCAGGGGTATCATGAATGCTATTAATATGAAAATCAAAAGTTCCTTCATATTTAGGAAGTAATTCGTGCTCTATAATGCCGTTATATACACGGTAACTCGCCTCAGAGTTAGTATCAGAATATTCTTGAACAGAAGAAGTTGATACCTTATCTATCATAAAAGGAGACGAACCCACACCAGTGTTTGCTCGAATTACTATGATATATTCTGATGCGTAAGGGAAAGTAATATCTTGCGATGCATACAAAACTTCATCATTACCTGCCGAAGTGATATAAAAGATATACTCATCTTGAGCAAGTTTTTGGTTGTCAGACATTTCACTATAAGTGGTTTGGCTTAATAATTTGGCTTCATTAAAAGTTTCATCTGATTCTGAGTAATAAATATCTACACCTGCTGACCAAGTATGCATGTTTAGCACTTTAATGTTGAAAACCTCATCGTCGTTATCATTATCCACTTCATCATCGTCTCTAACAGAAATTTCATAAACCAGCACCTTTGGTTCTTTAATATCTTCTGCTATGACAATAAACTCAACAGTATCACTATTAACTTTTAATTGATTTTCATAAATATTTTCCAAATCATACGAACTGTCATATTCACTTTGCCAAGCTAATTCAATATCGTAAGTATCTGGATCATACGCAAAGCGACTGCTGAGGTTAGTAAATGATATGGCAGAATAGGTTTGCTCACTAAAATCATCATTGCTGTAATCGTCAACGGTTAAATATATTCCGGGGGAATTTGATGATAAGTTGTATAGTTGAATGTAGCCAGTATTAGACTCACCGTCACTGCCACAGCCAAATAAAGTTAATGAAAAAATCACGCTAAGCCACAAAGGTATGAACCGTTTGTATTTGATAGACAAAAAATTGTTGTGTGTCATTTATTTTCCTTTTCCTTTTGTTATTTTCCTCTATCAGTACTTTAAATTTAAGGCGAAAAAGCTACTTAGCTTGCATGCTAATTTTAAAGTTTTAAAGAGGTAGTTAAGTTGTTACTAGCTGGTAGAGTGCATTGTAATTAGGAAGTTCACTACACACCCATGGCTTTACATTTCTTTACTTAACCTTACAAAAGGGAAGGTGTATTAGCTAGAATCCCATTTTGATTAATAGCAAAAAAGCCACAAACTCGGATAGTTTGTGGCTTAAACAACTGTACTGAATATGGATGAAAAAAATGCTACAAAGTTAAATTAAAGACCTAAACGAGGAATTTCAATAGCAGGGCAACTATCTACTATTATAGGAATGTTGTTTTTGACAGCGAATAATTCAGCCTTAGTATCACTTACCCCTTGCTGCGCCCAAATAAACTTAACATTAACTTTTTTAGCGTCTATAACTATATCGTATAGATATTTTGATTGGCGAAAAACATCAAGCATATCAATGGGTACAGGGATATCAGCCAAATCGCTATAAACCTCGCAGCCTAATATTTGTTGCCCTGCTAGCATAGGATTTACGGGGAAAACTTGGTAGCCCCTTTCAATGAGAAACGCCATCACTTTATAACTATCACGTTCAGGTTTTGAACTTGCACCCAGCAAGGCGATAGTTTTCGTGTTTTTTAAAATGTGAACGATCTTTTTATCTAATGAGGCAGAGCTAAGGGTAGTGTTCAAGGTTTAAGGCCTTGCCAAACAGGTGTTCTTTTTTCAAAAAAGGCTGAAACTCCTTCTTTACATTCATCTGAAAGCATTGCTTGTAACATAGCACGGCTCGCTGAGTGATAAGCTTCTTCAATTGACTCTTCAATTTGCTGATAATAGGCGAGTTTACCGGAATGAATACCGACTGCTGATTTTTTTGCGATTTTTTCTGCTAGCTTTTCGGTTTCTTCAATTAAGGCTTCTTTACTTACAACTCTATTAAGTAAACCAAAACGCATGGCATCTTCAGCCGAAAACATATCTCCAGTTAAGGCTAATTCCATTGCATGTTTACGATGTATATTTCTGCCTATACCAACGAGGGGAGTAGTGCAAAATGTACCTATGTTAACTCCAGGAGCACAAAATAATGCCTGTTCTTGTGCTATAGCTAAATCACACATTGATACTAATTGGCAACCCGCAGCACTTGCTGTACCTTGAACGCATGCGATAATAACTTTGGGTGAGTTAATCAACGACATCATAAATTGTGTGCAGTCATCTAAAATAGCTTTAATGCGTTTTTCATTATTGGGTTCACTATTGGCTTTTTTGCCAGACATTTCTTTTAGATCATGACCCGCAGAAAAAACCTTGCCTTCACCTTTTATCACGATAACGCGGACATCATCATTATCATTAGCTTCGTTAATGTGCTGATATAAGGTTTGTAGCATGGCTGATGACAAAGGGTTTCTTTCTGTTGGGCGATTCAATGATAACCAAAGAACATGGTTTTTAATTTGTGTTAGCACGTAAGGCTGTTCTTTTTCATGATGAAGCATAAATATTTCCTTTGTTTTGATTGTAAAAAAAGTGGTCTATTGTCTAAATTAAAGCTTAGGATGAAGAATTAGTATAAAGGCTCAGTATTGCTTGCTCTCTATAATGAAATTGATACTTTTTATCTAACAAGGTGTCAAGATTAAGTTTATGTAATGATTGCTTTATCTTATCATTGCCTGTGATTATTAGCACTTGTTTGCCATTTGCTTTGGTACGATCTACTAGATCGATAATCATCACTGAGGTTGTTGTTCCAATGAGTTTAGCTTGTGATAAGTCTATGATCAAAATGGTAAAGTCAATGTTTTCGGTAAATCGACGTGATAATTCTCTTGAAACAGCAAAGCTTACCGGGCCATCAATTTCAAGTAACAAAGTACTGTCTAGTATTTGCTTTGGTATTGTATGTGCTTTACCTTTTATTATGTCTGAACCTTTTACAAAGGTAATGCTATCTAGTTGAATGTTCGTTAACCGATCTAAAGTAACCAGATTTGCTATGAACATCCCTACTAATACGGCGGTGATTAAATCTACAAAAACGGTTAACAATAAAACTAGCAACATTAATGACGCTGAAAATAAACCAACTTTGTCAATTTGGCCAATAAAACGCCAGTCAATTATATCAACACCTACTTTAATCAACATGCCTGCAAGTACCGCATGAGGGATAAACTGTGCGTAATTTCCAGCCCAAAGTGTAATAACTAACAGCGCAATTGAATGTGTAATACCTGATAATGCTGTTGTACCTCCAGCGCGAATATTAATCGCGGTACGCATGGTAGCGCCTGCGCCAGGAAGTGCACCAAAAAGCCCGGCAATGCTGTTACCAATCCCTTGACCAATTAATTCTTTGTCACTTAAGTGATGGGTTTCAGTCATAGTGTCGGCCACCATGGATGTTAAGAGGGAATCTATAGAGCCTAATACTGCTAATAAAAAGGCAAAATAAGTTACATCGTATAGCGCTTCAGTGGAAAGGGTAGGAATGATCATTTCGGGAAGCCCACTTGGAATTTCGCTAATAGTAGGGATATTATACTCAGTTAAAAAGAGTGCATTGATGGTTGTTAATATAACAAGAGCAAACAGAGGCGCGGGAATAAGTTTAGCTAACTTTTTAGGCCAATAAACCATAATAGCTAACGATATTACCCCAATGATGGTGGCAGAAGCATTAAAGTGGTTTACTGAATCACTAATTTTAGTTAACGCTGACAGAGCATTGCTATAGCCTGTTAGGCCAACAAGGGGGGAAACTTGAAGTAAGATAATAATTATGCCAATACCGCTCATAAAGCCTGATATAACAGGGTAAGGCACCATAACAAAGTATTTTCCAAGCTTCAATAAACCAAACGTTATTTGGAATACGCCCGCGAAAATAACACAAGTAAAAGCTAAGGCGAGACCCTGTTCAGGATTATTGGCAATCAATTGCGTTAGCACTAATGCCATTACTACGCTCATTGGCCCAGTAGGGCCAGATATTTGCGTTGCAGTACCACCAAAAAGCGCAGCAAAAAAGCCAACAAAAATAGCCCCGTAAATGCCTGCTATTGCACCAGCGCCTGAAGAAACGCCAAAAGCGAGTGCAAGCGGTAAGGCTATCACTGCTGCAGTTAGACCGCCAAATATATCGCCATATATATCTTTGCTAGATAGCTTATTGAACAAATTGATAGCGTTACCTTTTGCTTGTCGACCATTTGTAATGAATTATCTGTTTATAATTAACCAGTGTGATTTATTCAATATAAGTCAATCAGTATAAGCATCAAAAATAAATAGGTGTTATTAGACTTTGGTGGGAAGAACAATTTTAATAGTTACACCATCAGGTGAGTAGTGGTTTTGCGCACTGATTTTTCCATGATGAAATTGGCAGATTAAGCGAGCAATATATAAACCTAAACCAAGGTGAGGCTGCTCTTGTTTCTTCTTTTTGAGTGAATAAGCATCACGCAATGAAACCATAGAGTCAAACAAGCGTTCACTAAGTAATTCAGGTAATAATACGCCATTATTGTGAATCAATAGTTCTACCTGTTCATTGTGGTGCTTAAGTTCAAGGGTAATAACCCTATCTTGGCTAAACTCAACGCCATTATTGATGACTTTATCTAGCAACTGCACTATATGCTCTGGTGAACCATGGAATGTTAACTTAGCTAGTTCAGTGTTTAAGTTGAAGGTAAAGCCATCGTAGACTTGTTGATAACCTGCAATACAACCCGAAACGACTGTTTTTAAATCAAACTCTATCTTCTGTGTAGTGGCTAGCATTTGTTCAAGGCGAGTCGCTTCACTCATATTTGTGAGAATTAAGTTTAAGGTATTAATACCTGTTTGAGCTCGGTCAATGTAGGGGTTTTTCTCACTACCTGCTTGAGATGATGAATTTTGTTGCGCTTGTAATGCAAGGTTTTCCAATGACGTTTTTACCACGGCAATGGGCGTTCTTAATTCATGAGATAGGCGCGAAGACATGCTTTCTAAATAATGATTATATTCACTGAGCCTATTAACAGCCGTGGTAAAACTACGAGATAAATCACCAATTTCATCATGACTTGTAGAGGCGGATATTTCGCCAATAATGCGTCCTTGGGTATCAATAGCGTGCTCTGCTTGGTTGGATAAATGCCGAATACGTGAAGAAATTCGCGTGGCAAAAATAATGAAGGTTAATGCGCCTAAAATCATAATAGCTAAAATGACGGTAAACAGTTTTTCTAAAGCACGATTTCTTAAAGTGCGAATGCCATTGGTTGTTTCTTCAACAATCACCGCACCTTGTACCTTATTATTAATAAAAATAGGATAGGCTGCAGAGAGTACTAATGCTTGCTTGTCTGTCGTTAGTCGCCATTGTGACGTCGCCTTACCTGTTAACGCACTCACAATATGGTCACCGCTTAAGTGCCCAGCATCATATAGTTTATCAATAAAATCTGTAGGTGGTTTGGTGAGTATTTGGTAATACAACGGCAGTAATACTTGTTGCTTAAATTGATACCAAAGATCGTTTTTCTCGGTATCACTTACTGGCTTTTCTTTATCATGCCAGACGCCACTTGCCGATTTTAAAGAGCCTGCACTAGCAAGTACTCTATGGTGTTGATCTACAACCCAAATGCTAGAGTTAGTATAACGCATACCTTTAACAATACGTTCAATTTCAGGTGAAGGTACTAATATAGTACCTAAACTGTCTAGTTTACTTGGGTCGGCAGAGCCAATGGCAGACACAGCGTCGCCTGCTGGCTTATTTACATCAAAAAAAGCAAAGGCAATTTTATCGCCTAGTGTTTTTAAAGGTACACGTAATTCAATATTATACCCCTGAGGTGTAAGCAACCATTGCCCTTGAATATGAGAGGCGGGTTTTGGAATATCATCAGTATTCTCAGTGACGCTAAAAGCAGATATCCAGCCTGCTTTTTTATTACTGATGATGAAACGATTTAAGTTATTGTTGTGATCGCTAAAAGATAAAGCTAAATGATCGTTGCTGGTTATGCCACGGCTATTTTTACCACGAAAGATAACTTTGTTATCAACCACTTGAAAAAACAAATAAAGGTACTTGTCGTACTTTCCTACACTGGCTTTAAAGTTTAGGCTTAAAGGCTCGTTAGTAAAAAGCTGTTGTTGGTGATTATAGAAATGTGCTCTTTGTGAAAAATTAGGCCAGTCGTTATGCAAACCGTCAAGCTGAATGGCTTCAGTGAGTTGGTAACCATATAAGTCTTTTCCTTGTTCAACATTAGGTAAAAAACTTGCTTGGTTATTAAACAAGTTTTCACGTTCGTGTAATGCGGTAGCAAGTGCTCTAGCGGTGCCAACTAATGTTTGCTCTTGACCAAAACGTAGGTACTTTTCCATCTCCCATACATATTGATAGCCAAACCAAGGGATGACAAAAAGGAAGCTGGAAAGCAATAATAACTTTGCTCTTAAGCCAAAGCGTAGTTGAAAGAACTTTTTGTTAGACATTAGTGCTTCTGTTAACCATGAGTGCCAGTGTTATTTACTTCACTTAACCAACGGTAGCCCATACCATAAACCGTTTCAATACAGTCAAAATTGTCATCGATTTTAATAAACTTTTTACGGACGCGCTTAATGTGAGACGTTATTGTGCTGTCATCAACATAAATTTTTGAATCAGTCATTAATTGTGTGCGATTTTTTACGTGGCCAGGATGTTTGGCTAGCGCATGCACTAACCAAAATTCAGTAATAGTTAAATCAATCGGTTTATTATGCCAAGTAATTGTCATACGTTGGCTATCAATTGTTAACGGGCCTGTTTGGGTGATATGTTCATCATTAACTGGTTGTTTAAATGCTTCTTGGCGACGAAACAATGCTGATATACGAGCTGTTAAATGCGGTAAACTGATATCTTTAGTTAAATAATCATCGGCACCAATTCGAAGTCCAGACACTGTATCAAAATCATTATCTCGAGCCGTTAAAAAAATAATTGGCAAACTGGCAGATTTAGCGCGTAATTGCTGACATAAAACAAAACCACCGTCATATTCTTCATTTAAGCCAATATCTAAAATGACTAAGTTAGGTAAGCGTAAATTAAAAGCTTGTGTTGCTGTTTCTCTACTCGCGTAAGTTTGCACTTGATAACCTTGAGTACGTAAAACATCGGCATAGTTTTCACGTATGGCCGCTTCATCTTCAACAATAGCAATTCGTTTGGTCATTTATAGATACTTCTAATAGATTTCTAGCAAGAATAAAAAGTTACGAGCAAGAAAAGTAGCGAGTTACGAATTCATCACACGCTTAGTACCTGTCTTCCTAACTAGAAACTGAAAACTCGCGACTTGTCTCTTGCATTTGACTATATATAAATTTTTCCTCTAACGCGCCTTATTTTTGAAATTGCCATATTGTTGCCACAATTGCTCAGTGATTTGCCTTTATTGGAGCATATCAGTGCCTTTTTATTGCGGTTTAATAGCTCCTGTCAACCAAAACAGATTTAACCACACACTTAACCACATAGTTAAGTCATTCATTTTAATTAATACCAACTATATGAACAAGGAAATATCATGAAAACAACTACAGCACCTAAAATAAGTAAAACAAGTAAAAGCACTATCTCAAAAAAAATGTTAATCGCTACCATAGTAACAACAGCTATTGCTAGCACATCAGTTTCAGCTTATGAAAACACAGCTTATGAAAATACCATTGGCAAAAAGCTAACCGTAGTAGAAAAGCAGCAAGCAAAAACTAATAATGAAAATATTGGTTTTGGTACAGGTGCTTTAATTGGTGGTATAGCGGCAGGACCTTTAGGCGCCATAGTGGCCGGTGTTGGCGGTGCTTTAATTGCGAAATTTATTAATGTAAATGATGAAAATGAAGCATTAAATATCGCTTTAATACAAGAACAACAAGCTCAGAAATTAAGTAATAAACAGACTCAACAACAGTATCAAGCAAAATTACAGCACTTGGAATCCTCTTATCAGCAGCAGTTAGTTGCCCTAGAAAATCAACAAAAAACAGGACAATTACAAGCAGACAATCTATTGATGAGCCTACAATTCTCTACGGGTTCAAGTGATATTGCGCCGCATTATCAAGAGCAAGTAGCAGCGCTAGCACAAATACTAAATAGCTCGCCTAAAATGAAAATTGATTTGTCAGGTTATACTGATTTAACCGGTGAAGAAACGCTTAACCAAACGTTGTCGAAAGCCAGAGTTGAGTCAGTAAAAACCTTGTTGATGGCACAAGGAGTTGATGAACAACAAATAGCAACGTTTGCTTTTGGAGAAGGGTCGCCTGTGGTGGCAAACAATGAACGGGAAGTGAGCTTTTATGATCGTCGTGTGGTGTTGAAATTACATAAACCTACAGCGGTTGAGCATGATCAAATGGCAAATAATCACTAGTTTTTACTGAGATTTATTTATTAAGGTTTTTTTCCTGTCTGTAGTTGTTTTTTAATACTTATGTTGAAATAAAAAGGAGGTGCATATCAGAATTTGATTTATTAAGGATTAAAAAAGAAAACATTCAAGGCAGAGCCAAAGTATTACTAATTACACTTTGGCTCTGCTCTTTTTTGAAGCTTGAAACTTACAACTTAACAGGAGTTAATAGTTACCCTGTCACTTTCCTCACCATGGCTCTACCAACCATGCGCACTTTCGTTGGTAGCGGCATGCGTTTTAAGTTGGTTTTAACTGCTCCTTCGGTAAAAGCGGTGGCTTTTGAATAATCAATATTGATATCTAAAATAACCGCTTTATTTTCTTGAGCAAGCGCTCTTGCTTTGGTTAATCCTGCTTTAATTTCACTATTATTTTCAATACGTACATATTCTGCGCCAGTTGCCATCGCTAAACCTTTTAATTTGGTTTGTGGCAATACAGTGCAAGTTTTACGGTTGTATGGTATTTGCTGTGCTTGAGCAATTTGTGATAGCTCGCCATCATTAAATACGCCAATCACTAAACCTAAATTTTGACTCACCGCTGTCGCTAGCTCGGTTGCTGTCATCATAAACGCGCCATCACCAACAATGGCGTGCACTTCTTGCTCAGGTTTTGCCATTTTTACGGCAATTGCCGCAGGTGTGGCGTAACCCATGCAGTTAAAGTCTGTTGGAGAAATAAACCCATAGGCTTGATGAATAGGCATTAGTTCGGCTGTTAAAAAGGTATGATTACCATCATCAACAACCAAATGAGCATCGTCGTTTAGTTGCGCTCTCAGTTCATCAAAGTAAAGAGCAGGGTTAACCTTGTCTTTGGAATCATGCTGATACCATGATTCGCGATAGGCTTTTTTATCGCTAGCAATTTGCTGAGATACTTGACTAGTATCTTTAGCTGAGCCTAATGCTTTTAATGCGCTAAGTAATTGTTGGCAAATCTGTTTTGAGTCACCTTCAATAGCGATTGCTGATTTAAAGTTAGCGTTAAAAACTTTTGGGTTAATATCAATATGAATTAGATTTGTCGGTAATTCACCACCAAAGCTGCCAGTGGCAATTTCACCAAAGCGTGTACCAATGGCTAATACGCAATCAGCATTGTTAAAAGCATTTTGCGCGGCAGGAGCGGCGGCAGGGCCAAAACAAAAACCTGCATGTAAAGGATGGTTAGCAGGAAAGGCACTAATACCTTGCATAGTAGTAGCAACAGCGCTACCAATTTGTTCACTTATTTCAATTAACGTATCACTAGCATGAACCGCTCCCCAACCAGAAAAAATTGCAGGGTTTTTAGCCTGCATTAGCATTTGTGCTGCGTTTTTAATTTGCGCAATAATTTTTGGAGATAAAGGCGGTTGTTTTGGCTTAGTGTAAGTTGGTAGCTCACTAATACTTGCTTTATCAAGTTGTAAATTGACGGGGAGTTCGATAAATACGGGGCCAGGTTCGCCTGATGTGGCAATATCATAGGCTTTATAGATGGTTTTAATTACTTCTTCATGGCTATTAATTTTAAAGGCTGCTTTAGTAAATCCAGCGACTAATTTCAGTTGATCCATTTCATGAAGCTGATAATCAAACTTTGAATCATTGCGAATCCCCCCCGTGATAACAAGCATAGGAATGCCATCAAGATAAGCTTCTGCAATACCACTAGCTGCATGGGTTACCCCTGCGGCAGGAACGATTACTAGGGTGCCAATAGAGTCGGTCACTCGGCTAATAGCATCAGCCATAAAACCACCATGGCCTTCATGCATGACTAAGTTTGGTGTAATTTGATCAGAATTATTTAATTCATCATAAAGCTCTGTATTGTGAACGCCGGGAATGCCGAAGGTGTATTTTACGCCAATTTGCTCTAGCGCGTATCGTGTTAACCATGCAGCTGTTTTTTTCATTATTTAGCTTCCTGTGTGTCTGAATTTATTACTTTAGTGTTGTTTATAGCTTTTGCTGCTTGTTGTGCTGTTAGTATGCAACCAGCTAAAAATGTACCTTCTAGTGACTTTTTGCCACATGCTCCGCCACCGCCAAAGCCAGCTGCTTCGCCTATGGCATATAAGCCTTTAATAGGCTGAGCCATTTCATCAATTACTTGTGAGTTTAGGTTGGTTTGAATGCCACCTAAGCTTTTTCGGCTAATAAGTGCTACTTTGATGGCTATAAGAGGGCCGTGCTTATCATCTTGAATAGGGTGAGGTTTGCAGGTTCTTAATTTATCTGCACCCCATTTTCTTGCATGTTCGATGCGCCTGATTTGATCGTCATTCCACTGCGAAGGTGGCCTTGCTAAAATAGTATCGTAATCATCTAATGTTTGTTGCAAAACTTCTGTTTTAATTGTGTTTGATGACGTTAACGCATTCATTTTTTTGGCTAACTCGATAACAGAATTAGCCACGATGAAGTGATCACTCTCATTTTGCATTTGTTTTACTAACCTATGATTGCCTAACAGCGTTTCTTTTAGCATGGTAAAGAATTTTTTATCGCGGATCATTTGATTATGCTCTACGCCTGAGATCGCAAATTCTTTACTGGCTATTTTCCAATTAAGCACCTGCCAAGCATAGCCTTGTTTCTGTTCACACATACGTCGGCACAACTCATTAGTGTCAAACCCTGTCACCATCGGCTCTGGGCCAATACGTTTTCCTATGCTGTTTAACCAAAGCGCTGATTTACAAGGAATCAAGCTTAGACCTTGATGATCAAAAGTGGCCTTTGGGTGCGGTATTCCTGCTGCGTAGTTCCACATTTTATCTAAATGGGTAACATTACCGCCAATACTGCTCACTTCGTCATGCATAGCACCATCACAGCTTGGGTGTGTGCCGTTTAACATGTTTTCAGGGGCAGGGGAGAAATGCCTAGGCCAATTTTCTTTTACTTTAGCTAAATTACCAGTAAAACCGCCTGAGGCTACAATCGTGTTGTTGGCAAAATATTGGTTGTTTTGAGTGTCTTGACAGCCAATGATGGTTCCGTTTGATGTTAACAACTGGCTGACTTTACAATTAAAACCAAAATGAATGTTTTTATTTTTAAAGGGATCGATAGCAACAAGCATTTTATTTACAAGATCTAGAGAGGTTCCCCAAATCACATGGTAGCGTGGTACTGAATTACCGCCTGAATATAAACCGCGTTCAACCCAGTTAACAGCGGGTAAAAATTTCACGCCTAGTTTTTTTACGTATTGATAAACATTTCGGTAGCTTTGTTCAACGTACAATTTTGCCCATTGCTTTGGAAAAATATCTTCTTTGGCGAAATTGGCAAATGCATACCAATCTTTTAGTGCTATGTCGGCATTGTCAGTAATACCGTTACGTTTCTGCTCAGGCGTACCAATAAGTGCCATGCCGCCAAAAGCACTTCGGGCTAAACCACCAAGTTTTGTTTCATCTTGTGCATCGAGTATCAGCACTTGTTTATCTTGTTTGGCTAATTCTAATGCCGCGGTTAATCCTGCAATACCGCCGCCAATGATGATAGCGTCATAGTGTTTTTCATGGCTTTCACTGTTGGTATTATTCGTGTTCTTGTGGTCAGTTAGAGACATAGTTCTTGCATCACTTTGGTTGGCATAGCATTATCATAGCGCGTCATTTTTTTAACGCTATAGTAAAAATCACCTAATGGATAAATAGGGTAAATACGTTTATCCTCAAATTATCATCAAACTATCATCAAAAAAGTATTAGCCGTGCAACAAGATAAATTAAATCAGTTTATAGCAACGCTTTATTTAGCAACCAGTAAAATAGAGTTGGCTGAATATCGTAACTGGGCTTTATCTCAACTACAGAATTTAATTGATTTTGACGGTGCCATTTGGAGTAACGGTCATCAACAAACAGCGCGTTTTCATAACCATACCTTAGTTAATGTACCTGAATCATTAACGCAGTGTTTACTCGAAAATTTATCGATAAATCCTTTGGTAGATAAGCTGTTTGATAATTTAGGGTCGCCAATAGATATGCGTGATTTAATGGCTGATGAGGATTTTTATCGTTCTGAAATATATCTGAAATGTTTTAAACCTCATGATATTGAAAGAATTTTATCATCTATTCATCTTGATGAACGCACGGGCTTATTTACCTTATTAACCTTGTATCGCTTTGAACGTAACAAGCCTTTTTCTGACCAAGATAAACAGCTGCAAAAGCAAGCTCTATATCATTTGCTTACCGCAGCTAAACATGCACTTTTCTTGCAGCTTGAACGCACTGAGGAAAGCCAAACTAAATCATACAGAACTAAAGCGCATAAAACTAAAATACATCAAAATAGTCACAAAGCTATTTGCGATAGCAGAGGTTACTTTCACCAGGTGCAAGCGAGTTTCATTGATTTATTAGAGCGTTATTATTCTGATGATAGTGAGTTTAATAAGAGCGAGTCTAAAAATAGTTTACTAAAACTACCTTTTGCGTTAGATCTATCTAAACAAGCTTATGAAGTAGAGGGTTTACAAGTTGAACTTAAACCGTTTAAAGATTTAGTGATTGTTGAAATTTGGCCACAAGGGCCTTTAGATAGTTTGTCACTGCGAGAGCGAGAAATTGTACAAACACTAGCCAAAGGATTAACCTTTAAAGAAGCGGCAAGAGAGTTAGACTTATCGCCGTCAACGGTTTCAAATCATCTTTATCGCATTTACCAAAAACTTAATATTGGCAGTAAAAGCGAGTTATTTAAATTACTGGCATAAAGAGTGGTAGATCATATGTGAGCTAATATGTTTTTGATGTTTTCTCTTACTAAACTACTTCAATTAATAGAAAAATTTACTAGTTGTCCACCTCAGGGCGTGTTGTTAGTTTTGCTTTAATTTAAAAAACTGCAGATAAACTAAGGGAATCAACATCATCAGATACAGATTAATAACCTCCTGTAATAAATACATTTTCACCGATTAATTTTGTTCTAAAAACACCAAAGCTAGTTAACTTGTCTCCATCGATATCCACAGATTGATAGGATAATGATGCGCTATCCCAACGAACGAATTCAGCTGCTTGAATAGAACCAATGGATAACAATAAGGCTGATGCTAATACTACTTTTCCTTTTGAATGACTTATAGTTACACCAAGTCATGCGGTCGTTCAAATGCACCTTTTTTATTTATAAAATCATAAATAAACCCAGGAAGTAACGATGGTAAACCAACAACAAAAACCAAAATTAAAAAGCTAATCTTATCTAATCTACCTTCTGAAATGGAACTACTAAAGATAGAATCTCTAAGTATGTTTATCCAAGCAGTAGAATTGTGACCAGTCCAGAAAAGGTATAAAGCAATAGAGAGTGCAGGTAATAACACAGAAAAGTGAATAATCTTGGCTGTTGAACTCATTTTACTAAAAGAAAATTTACCTTCTATTTGTGACGAAAAATCTTTGGTTACCAATTCAGTGATAGAACATTCATATACCGCAGCTAAAGATTTTGCTGATTCTTGTGATGCAACCCCTGTTTTTTCAATTCGTTGAATAGTTCTAAGACTTAACCCTGAGACCTCAGCTAATTGTGTCTGACTCCAAGCTCTACTATCTCGTTGGTTTTTTAAAGTTTCTTTGTTTAATTCCATTTCCATTTTTCAAACCCTCTTCATAAATGTTTGACCAATATGAAGAAGTATTGCCTTTATTGATACGACATATATACGCCACTAGTATGACAGAGTTATGCCAAGTATGGCTAACGCCCAAATAATGGGCGAAATATTGTTGGTTAAAATTGCGAGGAACGAGCGTTAGCCAACGGTTTAGCGTCCGTTTGAGTAACTTGTTTATTATAAACTGCCACAATCCATACTCTGATAACCATCTTCTAATGTGGACACCTCGGTAAAACCAATGTTCGTAGCACTATTGATGTCATTTTTAGATATGGAGTAAATATGAATTTGCCCAGTCCCCCCTCCACAAACAGTTGGATACCCAGCATTTATAATACCGCAGCTTTGTTCCAAAAAGTCTAACCCTGCATTTGTTAAGTATGATTTAGTGATATTAATTGGAATAGCATTGTCCTGACATTGCAGCTTTCCATTTGAAATGTATACCTCAACTGTTTTTTCTTTATCGTCATCGTTACACGAGAAAAGCGCAAACAAGGCTAAAAAGGATAGGTATTTAATTTTCATGATAGTACTCCATTACTAGATTAAAGTTTATAATAACCTCATTAAGCCGAACAACTTGGTGTTTCCACCAAAATAATAGCCAACTTAATTATTTATGATTTACCGACTCTACATTTTTTCTATCACACCATCAACTGCTTATCTATTTAGATATATCTATTTGTTCGTTGAAAGGTGAAATTTTCCCAGTATTCCCGTGTAAATATGGACTTATAACCTAGATGATAGCTTTCACTTCTCTACTTTTCATATCTTACCTTTCAATTACTCGCTCAAAAGGGGGTAAAGAATCGAGTAGTTGTTTGCCATAGCGTTTAGTCACTACGCGTTTATCCATTAACGTGATCACGCCTTCATCCATTTCATTACGTAATAGTCGACCACAAGCTTGTACTAGTTTTTTAGAGGTATCAGGTACAGATAATGACATAAAAGGGTTTCCTCCTTTCGCGGTAATATATTCCGCTTGCGCCTGTTCAACGGGGGAGGTTGGTACAGAAAAGGGCAGTTTAGTTATAATTAAATTGTTTAAATAATTACCGGGTAAATCTAAACCTTCAGAAAAACTTTGTGTACCAAAAATTATACTGGTTTTGTTATCGTCACAGCGCTTTTTGTGGTTTTCAATAATATGCTGGCGAGAATGTTCGCCTTGCACTGCAATATCAAGCTCATGCTTTTCTTTTAATGCTTGGGCTACTTTTTCCATTTGCCAATAAGATGAAAATAGCACTAACGTTGCACTACCTTGTTCAATATATTTGGGTAATTTTTCTATTAATTCATCGGTGAACTTTATTGCACTTGGCTCGTTAGTCATTTTTGCGATCACAAGTTGAGCATTGTTTTGGTAATCAAAAGGTGAAGTGACTTGTTGGTATTGGCTACCGTCGCCATTTTTTAAACCCGCTTGAAAGCGGAAGTGATCAAATGAGTTTAAGGCAAGCAGTGTTGCTGAACATAAAACAGCCCCTTCACATTGGCTCCACAGTTTATCTTCTAGTGTAAAACCCACCTCTATGGGTGAAGCGCTGAGCAAATAGTCTTGACGGGCACTGGCTTTAGTTGGCTCTTGAATTTGAATCCATCTTGCCATCGGGGCTGCTTTGTCACTGTCTGTTTTAGCATACATATGCCAAAGCGATTGCAAATTCTCTAGTCGTTGCAGCATAAAGCCTGCTTCACCTAACACAGGCTCAGCAAGGTACATTTTGCAATCACCATCTTTTACCGCTTCAATTAAGGCGTTATAGAGTTTATTTAAATGACTTAACGATTTCTTACTAAGCTCGTTACAATCTTCTGCCCAATTTTTGAGTGTTTTGGGAATAACACCGTTGTCGAAGCGATATACTTTTTCATCTTTTTGTTTGAAGTTGCCGCTGTTGTTATCAGCTGAATTGCTTTCTAAAAAATAGGTTTTAGCATTGTTATCAATAAAGGTGAGTACTTTTTGCATTTCTATGAGTAAATCTTGGCAATCATCACTTAACTTTAAAGCGGGTGAAATAGCGCGTTGAGATTTGATCAACTTAGCCATTTTATCGCCTGTTTCCCTTAGTTTTGTTAACCACTCAATTGCGCCGCGTAAGGTAACACTGGCGCTTGAATGATCACGGGTTACTTTGGGTAAATGGTGAGCTTCATCAATGATATAAAAGGTTTCATCAGGCGAAGAAAGTATTCTACCACCGCCTAGTTCTAGATCGGCCAATAACAGGCTGTGATTTACCACTAACACATGTGCTTGTTCCATGGTTTCACGTGCTTTATGAAACGGACAATGATGATGCTCAGATAAGGTTTTTAAACAGCTGTGCTTATCACTTTGTACTTGTGACCAAATATGATGTGGAATAGGGCTTTTCCATGAGTCAATATCACCTAACCAAGAGCCATCAGTTAATGCTTTGTGCATGGCATTTAAGGTGCGAATATCACTGGCTTTGGGTTTTTCTGCAAAAGTAAAACCTGCCTGTGGTGAGTCGGTGGCAACAGCTTGGGTAAGTTTTTGCCTACACACATAGCGTTGGCGACCTTTAACTAAAGCGAAGTCGAACTTTAATCCGGCATGTTTTTTCAGAAAAGGTAGGTCTTTATCGACCAATTGTTCTTGTAATGCGACAGTGGCAGTGGAAATACAAACTGTTTTGTCTCGTGCTAATGCCAGTGGAATAGCGCCCAAACTATAGGCAAGTGACTTACCAGTACCTGTTCCTGCTTCTATGGTAATGATTTTTCTATCTTTACTATATTCACCCGCCAAGGTTTTAGCGATTTCGGCAATCAGAAAAGTTTGTTGTTTTCTAGGATTAAAATTACTTAAATTCTCACCAATAGCTTTATACGATTGGCGGATTAGTTGTTTTAACTTGTCAGTTAACATTTAGCGCAGTTTCCATAAAACGGTAAGTAAGATATAGTGCTGTATATAATAACAGTTTTTAACTGTTTCACCTTAATGTTTTTAAATTGTTTTTAAATAGGTCAACTAACTTGTCACAACAAATTCAAAGTGGCTTTTTATTAAGTCGCCAAGTGCAAGACAAAGATAATGCTTTGCAGATCACCTTATGGCTAAAAACCGATAAAGGCGCACAAAAACTGCTTATTGATAATGAATTAGCGGTATTTTTTGTTGAAGAAAAACACGTAAATAATGCGGTTGAAATTTTACAACAACAAGGTGTGGCACTGGTAAAGCAGCAAACTTTAGCCTTGAAAACTTTTGGGCAAATACCTGTTCATGGTTTTTACTTTGCTAATTTATCACAATTTTATCGTGCTAGAGAATGTCTTAAAGCGCATCAAATCAAATGTTTTGAAGATGATATACGCCCCGATGATAGATATTTGATGGAGCGTTTTATTACCGCAGATGTAGATTTTCTTTGTGATCCTCACGTGAAGTGTAAAAAATCAAAAGAGGCGTTAGCGATCAATTTGACCATGTTATCGCTTGATATAGAGTGTTCAATGGCAGGTGAGCTTTATTCTATTGGTCTTTATGCACATAATCCTTATACAAATAGCCTTCATGTAAATAAGGAGTGTGAATTTAAATGTGTATTAATGATAGGTGAGCCACAAGTTGATGCAGAGCCTTATATTGTGTGGGTTGAAGATGAAAAGCAGCTATTGATTGAACTAATCAAACAAGTCGCAATTATTGATGCTGATATCTTTATTGGCTGGAACGTCATCAATTTTGATTTTAGTTTACTGCAAAAACGCTGTGATCTTCATCAACTTAAATTTACCATAGGACGAGATGCTAGCGTTCCTCGTTGGCGCACAAATAGTAATAATACCGATCAACAGTTTATAGAAATAGCAGGTCGCGTGGTGCTTGACGGTATCGACTTACTAAAAACAGCCACTTATAGCTTCCCAAGTTTCTCCCTTGATAATGTGGCTAATACACTATTAGGTATAGGTAAAAAGGTTGACGATGTTGATAACAGAGTTGCTGAAATCACCGATAATTTTTTACATAATAAGCCTGCTTTAGCAGCTTATAACCTTGAAGATTGTCGATTGGTGTGGCTAATATTTGAAAAAACACAATTATTAGCCTTTGCACAACTTCGCGCCCAGTTAACGGGGCTTGCTATTGATAGAATAGGTGGCTCAGTTGCTGCTTTTACTAACCTTTATTTACCTAAACTGCATCGTAGTGGTTATGTGGCGCCAAATATGGGTGATGGTGTTTCTGATCTTATTTCTCCCGGTGGCTATGTTATGGACTCTATTCCTGACCTTTATGAGAATGTGTTAGTGCTTGATTTTAAATCGCTTTATCCCAGTATTATTCGAACGTTTAAAATAGATCCAATGGGACTGGTTGAAGGGCTTATTGAAAATGCTAAGGATCATACTAAGGACACTACAAAATCGATTAAAGGCTTTGATGGTGCGTATTTTTCACGAGACAAACACTTTTTACCTGACATTATCACGTCGCTCTGGTTAGAACGTGACAAAGCCAAGTTACAGAAAAATGCGGCTTTATCACAAGCGATTAAAATCATTATGAATAGCTTTTATGGCGTTTTAGGCTCAACCGGCTGTCGCTTTTTCGATCCTCGCCTATCAGGCTCTATCACTAAACGGAGTCATGAAATTTTAAAAATCACCTCATTATGGATTGAAGATAAAGGTTTTCGCGTTATTTACGGTGATACTGATTCTATTTTTGTACATGCAGGCAGTGAGAAAACATTATTGCAATGCAAAGAATTAGGTGGTGAGTTACAAGATTTTATTAATGAAAAATGGCAGAACTATTTAGCAAAAGAATTTGATTTACCTTGTGAATTAGAAATTGAATTTGAAACCCATTTTACCAAATTTTTAATGCCAACAATCCGCGGGCAAGATGCTGTAAATGGGCAAAAAACTGGCACGAAGAAAAGGTATGTTGGTTTAAGCAATGGAGAACTAGTATTTAAAGGGCTAGAGACCGTTAGGAGTGATTGGACACAGATAAGCAAGGTGTTCCAGCAGGAGCTGTTCAGGCTTATATTTAACGACTTACCTGTTGAAGAGTACATTTGCACTACAGTGAATGAGTTAAAGAGTGGAAAGTACGATAGTGAGCTTATTTACATGAAAAAAATCAGAAGAAAACTTGAAGATTATGTCAATACACCACCTCACATAAAAGCGTGTTTACTTGCAAACAAAGCGTTAATAGATTTAGGCCTTAAACCTAAATATAGAAAAGGAAGTAAGATTGAATATGTTATGACGCTAAATGGTATTATGCCAATAGAACTATCAAAAGGTAATCTTGACTATGAGCATTATATTGATAAGCAGATTAAACCCATAGCGAATGATGTATTACCTTTTCTTGGTAAATCATTTGAAATGATTGTCAGTAAGCAAATTAACTTGTTTTGACAAATACTGACTTAATTAATTAAAATTTACGATTATCTTAATAGGGTCATATTCATTCCTAATAAATGAGTTATTCTACAAGCTCGTTATGTGCAAAGGAGTGTGATGAATTACTTTGCTTTATTTGACTCATTAAATTTTCTAATTGCTCTTCGGTCGCAGGTAACTGATGTTTTTCTTTCCACTCGCTATAAGGCATGCCGTATACTTGTTCGCGGGCGATATCAATATCAACTGTTACGCCAAGCTTTTCGGCTTCAGCAACTGTCCACTTACTAAAACAATTACGACAAAAACCAGCTAAGTTCATTAGTTCGATATTTTGTACGTCTTTTCGATCGTCTAAATGGGCTAATAAACGGCGAAATACAGCCGCTTGAATTTCAATTTCTTTGTTCATGGTTTTTCCTCGTTAACAAAATTTGTCAGGATAAATACTGACCTGTAGATAAAGTAGTAAGCCAAATAATGTATGTTTATCGAATGGCTTGGCTTACTTGCTCACCTACAGGCATGGTGGGATCAAAACGTCTTATTTGTACTATCATGCCGATGTAAGGGTGATCAAAATAATGTATTTCGCCCGTGATCACTCGTCGGGTTTGACTAAAGTTGACGAGTTTCACCTCATCGGCTTTAACATCATCAGTTTTATCATTTTTATCATTTTCACTAAGCGGTTTGAATTGGTCTTGATTAAGTACATTAAAATCAGCAGTTATGTAGAGGTAATGGTCTAAATGTATTTTTAAAAAACCATCTAAAAACCAAGGTTGAAGAGGTTTTTTAGGTGGGGTGCTCATGTCTAATGATTGATTACCTAACGGTTGATCGTCTAATAGTGGATCGTCACTGGTACTTTCAACATCATGCTTAGCTAAAATAGCGTCGAAATTTTGTTTTTCAATGCGGCTATGTTTTTCAATGCGACTAACTATATCACTTACAGCGTTTTCATCTAGTTGGTTCTTATCCATATTTTCAATACGGGAAAGTAATAACGTTAATGCTTGCTGTTTTCGTTCTGCTTTAGTCATTTTCGTGATGTCTTGAGTTTGAGTTTGAGCTTGAGTTTGGGCTTGAGTTAGTTGCTCAAGCAAATTTTTCTCTATTGCGTTTACTTCTTTAACTTCTGATTGGTATTCAGTTAATGCCTGCTGGTATTGGTACTCAATGTGATCACCCGCAAATAATTTAAGCGGAATAGCATCGTTTTGAGTTATACCAACTTGTCGCCAGCCAAAATGTAATAAAGGTTTGAACTCTTTGCTCCAGCGTAACCGTTGGCTAATATCTTTTAATAGCAATGAATCATCGGCAATTAAGTAAGGACTACTATTATTTTGTGAACCTGAATTTTGTGAATCTGAATTATGTGCGCCTGAGGCATTTAACCGACTTGGTAAAGCATCAACCCCAAATGAGTCTAGGTTAAAATGTGCGAGTAGCTTTTCATCAAGTAAGCTTTCCATTTCCTTTTGCGAAATAATACAAAGGTCTTTGGTAGAGAAAATAGGCTTAGCGAGTGCTTCTTTTTGCAAGTCGAATTCAAAAGAGACTAAGTTTGATTGCTCACTTTTTTGCTGAGTAGTTTTTTCTATAGTGGCTTCTAGCGTTATAAAATTTTTATCTACTCCCACTTGAGCAACATCTTGCAGTGGCTCTAAAAATAGATGTTGTTCATCTTGCTCGCCACAAAGTGGCATAAACTGTTTTATGCTTGTTAAGTTTGGCTGAAAATAAGGGCTGAGTAAATCAAATGATTGTTGATAAATAGGCAGATTTGATGCATTAATGTCTTTGGGAAATTGTTCTTTTAGTTCTGCTTTGTTACCTAATTGTTTGAATAATATTACTTCAACTTCAAACCAACGATCAGCTTCCTCTTCTTCTTGATTTTGGGCCCAAACGTCTGCACTCATCGTTAGCTGTGAGATACTAAGCGCAAGCAGTGAATAGAAAAAAGCTGAATTTAATTTCATTAAGGATCCGTTTATTTATTTATCTATTTTGTTTTAGTTTTTGTTTTAGTTTTTGTTTTAGTTTTTGTTTTAGTTTTTGTTTAGTTTTATTCTAGTTTTATTTTAGTTTTGAGTTAGTCGCCGTTAAATCATTCAATAAATTGGTGATCAAGTTAAATCTTTCCTGTTCACCTTCATTTATTCGACTAAACTTCAGCTTATTAGGAGGCACCATCTTATACATTGTTGGCTGTTTTTGCACTAAGCCAATGATCAACATATGATCAACACAGGTATCGTCATTGAATTCGATTGACCCACCTTTTTCACTTACTTCAATACGTGAGATACCAATAGTTTGGGCTTTTAAGCGTATTTTTGCAATTTGAATTAAATTTTTGGCCGCTTGTGGTAGTAAACCAAAACGGTCAATTAACTCAACTTGAATATCATCTAACTGATTTTTATTTTTACAACTGGCGATACGTTTATATAAACTTAACCGTATACTAACATCGAAAATATAACTTTCAGGAATAAGCGCGGGCAAACGTAGCTCTATTTCAGTTTGTTTAGCGGTTACTTGATTAAGTGATAACTGCTTGCCATCTTTTAAGGCTTCAACTGCATGATCCAGCATTTCCATATACAAACTAAAGCCAACTTGGCTCATAGAGCCTGATTGATCTTCACCGAGTAATTCACCTGCGCCACGTATTTCTAAATCGTGAGTGGCTAGTGTAAAACCTGCTCCTAAATCTTCTAATGAAGCGATAGCCTCAAGACGCTTTTTAGCATCTTTTGTCATTCGTTTTTCATGAGGCGTTAAAAGATAAGCATAAGCTTGATGGTGCGAGCGACCAACACGACCACGCAGTTGATGTAATTGCGCTAAACCTAAGTGATCGGCTCTGTCCATAATAATGGTGTTGGCGCTGGGTACATCAATACCTGTTTCGATAATAGTAGTACAAACAATCACGTTGAAACGTTGATGATAAAAATCGCTCATAATACGTTCAAGTTCACGTTCTCGCATTTGTCCGTGTGCAGTTACAACACGCGCTTCGGGCACGAGTGCTTGAAGATTAGAGGCGGTTTTTTCTATGGTATCGACATGATTATGTAAATAATACACCTGACCACCACGTAATGTTTCTCGTAAAATAGCTTCTCTAATTAAGGCTTCATCATGTTGGCGAACAAAGGTTTTAACTGCTAAACGCTTTGCTGGAGGTGTTGCTATTATTGATAAATCTCGCATGCCGCCCATTGCCATATTCAATGTTCGCGGAATGGGGGTGGCGGTTAAGGTGAGAATATCAACATTACTGCGTAGTTGTTTAATTTTTTCTTTTTGTTTTACACCAAATCGATGTTCTTCATCTACAACTAATAACCCTAAATCTTTATATTTAATACTGTTTTGTAAAAGTTTATGCGTACCTATTAATATATCTATTTGCCCAGATTCAACTTGCTTTACCACTTCACTTTGCTGCTTGGCTGTTTTAAAACGTGATAATACTTCTATTGATATTGGCCAGTTAGCAAAGCGATCGCGGAAGTTATCATAATGCTGCTGCGCAAGTAGGGTGGTAGGTACAAGTATCGCCACTTGTTTACCATCGTTTACGGCAACAAAAGCGGCGCGCATGGCCACTTCGGTTTTACCAAAACCAACATCGCCACACACTAATCTGTCCATTGCTTTGCTAGATAGCATATCGCTAACTACTGCATTGATGGCTTGTTGTTGATCAAAGGTTTCTTCAAAACCAAAACTGTCGCTAAAAGCTAAGTAATCTGCTTTATCACGTTTAAATGTATAGCCTATATTGCTTGCACGATTAGCGTAAATATCAAGCAACTCTGCCGCAACATCGCGCACTTTTTCAGCGGCTTTTTGTTTCGCTTTACTCCACGTGTCTGTGCCAAGTTTATGTAAAGGTGCATGATCAGAGTCAGCGCCTGAATACCGACTGATTAAATGCAGGGAAGCAACAGGTACATAGAGTTTTGCGTCGTTAGCATAGCTCAGCATTAAAAATTCAGTGGTAATACCGCCTGTTTCTAAGGTTTGCAAACCTAAGTAACGACCAATACCATGTTCTATATGGACTACTGCTTGACCAATAGAAAGTTCGGCTAAGTTTTTGAAAATAGCATCGGTGTCAATGTCTTGTGATTGATTTCGTCGTCTAGATTGACGAACATGATCACCTAGTAGCTCTGCTTCGGTAATTAAGGAAATAGCATTTTTTTTAGCACTTCCTTTTGCTTGGAAGGAGAATCCTTGATTAAGCGCGTTAACACTAATACCTAATGGCTCAGTTGATTCAATAAAATCTTCAATTGAGCTAAATACACTGGGTTTGATGTTATTTCGTGCGAGTAATTCTAAAACACTTTCACGTCGGCCTTGGCTTTCAGCAATAAATAAAATTTTATTGGGCGTTTCTTTATCACGAATAAAGTTGTTTATTAGCTCAAAAGGGTGTTTTAATTTGTGATCAATAGTTAAATCAGGCAGCGCATTTACGTCGAAATAAATAGCGCTCGATTTTTGTTTTGTTTCACTATCGGTGACTTCAATTGTGTTTTCACAAGCCTCGATGGTAATTCGAGCAAAAGGTTTTAACGCGGTATAAAGTAATTCTTTCGTTAAAAATAATTGTTCAGGTGGCAATAATGGGCGAACAGGGTTGTAACGTCTGTTTTCATAACGATACTCAATGTCTTGCCAGTATTGTTCTAGTGATTTATCTAAATCACCCAAAATGATAATTAATGTATCGGGCGCTAAATAATCACATAACGTATTGGTGCTTTGTTCTTTATTTTTTAAGTTTTCGAAAAACAGTGGTAAATAATATTCGATACCAGGGGGGAGAATGCCATTGCTGACTTGATGGTAAATTGATTCTTTGTCGATAGAGCTTTTAAATAATTCACGGTATTGGCTGCGAAATAAACTGATAGCCTCTTTATCTGTTGGAAATTCATGAGCGGGTAATAAGTTAATATTATCTATTTTTTCACTTGAACGCTGATTTTCAGGATCGAATAACCGTATTTCATCAATTTCGTCATCGAAAAAATCTAAACGAAATGGCGTGTTACTGCCCATAGGATAAATATCTAAAATTGCGCCACGAGCAGAAAATTCACCATGCTCCATCACTTGGTCAACACAACGATAGCCACTGGCCTCTAATGCTTGTCGAAGTTGGTGCAAGTCTTTTTTATCACCTTTGTTAATGATTAAGCTGTTAGCTTCTATGTATTGCTTAGGCGCCAATCGTTGCACTAACGTGGTTACTGGCACTATTACAATGCCTTTTTTCAGTCGAGATAACTGGTAAAGCGTGGCTAATCGCTGAGAAATAATATCTTGATGAGGAGAAAAAGTATCATAAGGCAAGGTTTCCCAATCAGGAAATAAGCAAATGGTTAATTCATTTTCATCTTGCGATAAACTGCGTATCTCTTGTTCTAGCTTTAGTGCAGAAGGCGTGTCGTGGGTTACCAGTAATATTGGAACATCACTTATTAGCGCACCGTTATACAAAGCGATACTCGCACTTGAGCCTTGTAAACTGTGCCAAGTTTTTTTATCAACTTTAGTGGTTGTATTGGTGCTTGTATTGGTCGTTTTATTTTTAGCTAAAGTTGGCGTAAGTAAACAGCTTGTTTTGCTCATAGAGTGATTTAAATAATAGTGCGAGAATTATGACTGCATATTCTAACTATTTTTGTGCAATTTTAAATGAATTTGACAAAATTTTATTTTATAGCTAAACCTATAGTGACTGTTTTAATGTTTTGTTAAACAGTTATCTACTTAATGGAACTATTTACAAGGAATTTAATATGAAAGTTTTATCACTTAAAGCACTTTCCTGTGCATTACTAACCTCCACTTTACTTTTTAATACCAGCTTAGCTTTTGCTGAGCCTACCGTTACAACTGAAGCGGTAGCAATACAACAAGTTATTCATTTGAATAAATCAACCATTGACGATTTAGTGACCTTAAAAGGAATTGGTCATAAAAAAGCGCAGGCAATTTTGGCGTATCGTGAGCAAGTGGGTGCGTTTAAATCAATTGAAGATTTGACGAAAGTTAAGGGGGTTGGTGTAAAAGTGTTAACAGATAATGTGGGGCGCTTAAAAATATAAACTTTATATAACCAATCCATCTCAAGAGGCTGAAACTCGCATCTTGAGATGGATTGGGTATAGATCTTTTATTTTAAAAGTCAGCTTTTTGCTGACTTTTTCATATAGAAAACAAAAGTGTAAAAATAACTTTTATATTCTATTTTGTTATATAAAGCCTGTTTGATATATGGAAATATTTATCTGGATATGGCATTATTTCACTATTAATTTTATCAACGTTTGTATTGACTATGAATTTAACCCATTTAAAAAAATTAGAAGCGGAATCTATTCACATTTTTCGTGAAGTCGCCGCAGAATTTGACAACCCAGTAATGCTTTATTCTGTCGGTAAAGATTCTGCAGTATTATTGCATCTTGCTCGTAAAGCCTTTGCCCCAGGTAAAATCCCTTTCCCATTATTACATGTTGATACTAATTGGAAATTTAAAGAAATGATCGCGTTTCGCGATAAAATGGCCAAAGAGTATGGGTTTGAATTGCTTGTACATCAAAATCCTGATGGTATCGCTATGGGCATGGGACCTTTTACCCATGGTAGTGCTAAGCATACTGATGTGATGAAAACTCAAGGCTTAAAACAAGCGCTTGATAAATATGGTTTTGATGCCGCCTTTGGAGGTGCTCGCCGTGATGAAGAAAAATCTCGTGCTAAAGAACGTGTTTACTCATTTCGTGATAAAAATCATCGTTGGGACCCTAAAAGCCAGCGACCAGAATTATGGAATGTGTATAACGGTAAAGTAAATAAAGGCGAGAGCATTCGTGTGTTTCCTTTATCAAACTGGACTGAGTTAGATATTTGGCAGTACATCTATTTAGAAAGTATTCCTATTGTGCCTTTATATTTGTCAAAGAAACGTCCTGTAGTTGAGCGCGATGGTACGTTGATCATGGTTGATGATGACCGCATGCCAATTGGCGATGATGACGAAATTCAAATGAAAGATGTGCGTTTTAGAACCTTAGGCTGTTATCCATTGACTGGCGCAGTTGAATCAACAGCAACAACGTTGCCTGAAATCATTCAAGAAATGTTATTAACAAAAACCTCTGAACGCCAAGGCCGTGTGATTGATCACGATAGTGCTGGTTCAATGGAAAAGAAAAAAATGGAAGGGTATTTTTAAATAATCCCGCTATTTTTAGGTACTATTTTTTAGGTACATACTTTTAAGTAATAGATTTCAGTAAATTAATTATAAATTTTGAGAGAACGTGATGAGTCACCAATCAGACTTAATTGAAGATGATATTCAAGCTTATTTAAAGCAACATGAAAACAAAGAGTTAGTTCGTTTTTTAACGTGTGGTAGCGTTGATGATGGTAAAAGTACCTTAATTGGTCGTTTGTTACATGATTCAAAAATGATTTTTGAAGATCAATTAGCTGCTATTGAAAAAGATTCAAAGAAATCAGGCACAACGGGTGAAGCGATAGATTTAGCTTTATTAGTTGATGGTTTGCAATCTGAACGTGAGCAAGGCATTACTATTGATGTTGCTTACCGTTATTTTTCTACGGATAAACGCAAATTTATTATTGCAGATACCCCAGGACATGAACAATATACTCGAAATATGGCAACGGGTGCTTCCAATTGTGATTTAGCGATTATTTTGATTGATGCGCGTTATGGGGTGCAAGTTCAAACACGTCGTCATTCCTTTATTTGTTCATTATTAGGCATTAAGCACATTGTTGTTGCGGTAAATAAAATGGATTTGGTTGATTATTCGCAAGAGCGTTATCAAGCAATTAAAAAGGAATATCGTGAGTTTGCTGAGTCACTTGAATTTGATGATATTCGCTTTGTACCGTTATCAGCACTTAATGGCGATAACGTAGTTGAAGAAAGCGAAAATATGCCTTGGTACCCTGGGGCAACCTTAATGAAGCTGCTTAATACGATTGATGTGATACCACAAAATGAATTTACTCAATTTCGTTTTCAAGTGCAGTACGTTAACAGGCCTAATTTAGATTTTCGTGGTTTTGCGGGAACCGTTGCTTCAGGTCATGTTTTAGTGGGCGATACCATCGTTGCATTGCCTTCTGGTAAAGAAAGCGTTGTAAAAGAAATTGTTACTTTTGATGGTAATCTTGAACGTGCTGATAAGGGGATGGCAGTCACGTTAACCCTTGAAGATGAAATTGATATTAGCCGCGGCGAAATGATCGTTAAAAAAGGCGGTTTACCTCATTCTGCAAAAGAATTTAACGCAACTGTTGTATGGATGCATGAAAATGAATTAGAGCCGGGTCGTGAATACTTTATTAAGCATGGCAGTAAAATGACGACAGGGCATGCGCAGAGTATTGAAAATAAATATGACGTTAACACTATGGAAAAACACCCAAGTTCGCAGTTAGCGATTAATGATATTGGTACCGTTAATTTTGTTGTTGATGAAGTGTTACATTTTGATGCTTATAAAGAAAATCGCGGTACGGGGGCTTTTATCATTATTGATAGATTAAGCAATATTACCGTTGGTGCAGGTATGATTACCCATGCGCTTGATCAAAAGGTACATGAATATTCTGACTTTGAGCTAGAATTTAACACGTTAGTGCGTAAGCATTTCCCTCATTGGGGTAGTAGAGATATCACCAAGTAAGGTAGTTACGAGTTAATAGTAACGAGTTAGTAGGTTCTAACTCCACACTCCTAGGATAATGATGACAATACAGCAGTGGTTGATGATAGCGGTATTTATCGCCACTTTTGTCGCCCTTCTTAAATACCAACAAGTACCTGAGCGTATTTTCTCAATTACGGTACTTGTTTGTTTAGCTCTCTCGCTTGTTAGTGTTGATGATATTCTCGCCAACGCAGTTAATCCCGGTTTAGTAACCTTGATTTTGCTGGTGCTTTGTTCCTATTCTTTTGAACGAACCAGTATTTTACGTCGTCTAAGTAGTCGTGTTTTTAATGGTTCTAAAATAAAGTCGATGTTACGGCTTTTTATTGGTACTGCTTTTGCCTCTGCTTTAATGAGTAATACAGCCGTTGTGGCTACACTTATCAATAGTGTTAAAAACAATAAGCTGATTAATGCAGGTAAATTGCTATTACCTTTATCATACGCCGCTATATTAGGCGGTACTCTCACCTTAGTTGGCACTTCAACTAACCTTATAGTAAACAGTTTATTACTTGAGAGAGGTGTTGAGGGCTTTAGTTTCTTTGACTTCACTGCTATTGGCATAGTGGCTTTATTCTTTTGTTTATTGATTATTGTATTACGTGTTAGAACTTTGCCTGACATGGAGCAAAGAGAACTGGCGACACAAGATTACTTACTTGAAGCAGAAGTTGGCAATGATTCTAAATTAGTGGGTAAAAGCATTGAAGAAAATGGGCTAAGAAATTTAGATGCATTGTTCTTGGTTGAAATTGTTCGCAAAGGTCGCTTAATATCGCCGGTTACTCCTGACGAAAACCTACAAGCTGGCGATAAACTTATCTTTAGTGGTGATATTTCTAAAGTGCTAACTCTGCAGCAATTTGACGGACTAACGTTGTTTGCCGAGCAAGATGACTTGTTACGAGGTAATCTAACTGAAGTTCTGATTAAAGCAGACTCAGCTATAGCGGGAAAAACATTAAAAAAAGCAGGCTTTCGCGCTCGATTTGATGCCGCCGTGGTGGCTGTTCGCAGAGAAGGGTGTGCTTTATCAGGAAAGTTAGGTGATATTGTTTTACAATCAGGTGACTTTTTAGTGCTGGCCGTAGGACAAGACTTTGCCAGTAGAACTAACTTATCGAAAAACTTTTTTATTCTTTCAGGTCACCAAGCGGTAAACATGCTGAGTGGCTGGCGTGATTATGGCACTATATGGGGATTTTTACTGGCTATTTTAGTGTCAGTGTTAACACCCGTTTCTTTACTTAGTTGCTTATTTATTTATGTGGCTGCACTTATTTTTAGTGGCGCACTCACCGTAAATGAAATTAAACGCCGATTCCCATTAGAAATTTGGATGGTAGTGCTTGGCGCGTTGACGTTAGCCAGTGCTGTTGAAAACACTGGCGTAGCAGCAATGATTGCCAGCGGTATCGAACATCTTCTTAACGATAGTAGTCCTTATTTAGCTTTTGTCGCTATTTTTGTTTTAACCTTGTTGTTAACTGAGTTAATAACCAATAGCGCGGCGGCGGCGCTAATCTTTCCAATTGCTTATAATATTGCCTTGGGTTTAAGCGTGGATCCTATCCCTTTTGTTATGGCGGTGGCTTTTGCCGCAAGTGGCAGCTTTATTAGCCCTTATGGCTATCAAACCAATATTATGGTTTATAACGCAGGTAATTATCAATTAACCGATTTTGTTAAATTTGGTTTACCCATATCATTTATTTACAGCACTACGGTATTATTGATGATTCCTTTAGTGTTTCCTTTTTAAATTAACACCATAAAACTAATACCTTAAAATTATCACCTTAAAATTATCACCTTAAAATATTAAAGAGTACAAAATGAAAACAGAAAATACTGTTTGGCATGAGCAACATATTTCCAAAGAGCAGCGTGCTAACTTGAAAAACCAGAAACCTTGTCTACTTTGGTATACTGGCTTAAGTGGCTCAGGAAAATCAACGGTCGCTAATGCGGTTGATGCTTTGCTGTTTACCCTAGGTTGTCATAGTTATTTGCTTGACGGTGATAATGTTCGTCATGGCTTAAATGGAGATTTAGGTTTTAGTGATGATGCCCGAATAGAAAATATTCGTCGTATTAGTGAAGTATCCAAATTGTTTCTAGATGCTGGCTTAATTGTATCTACGGCATTTATTTCACCATTTATAAAAGATAGAGCCAGTGCTAGAGCTAAATTAGCACAAGGTGAATTTATTGAAGTGTATATTGATACCCCTATTAATATTTGCGAACAGCGTGATCCTAAAGGACTTTATAAAAAAGCTCGCTTGGGAGAAATTAAAGACTTTACCGGTATTGATTCCAAATATGATGTTCCTGAAAATCCAGAAATTCATGTCAAAACAGCAGAGCAATCAATACAAGCATGTGCTGAGCAAATTGTGACTCATTTAGTTAAGCAAGGCTTTATCACCATAAGTACTAGTTTCAGCAATAGTGATATCGGTAAGAATATTCTCAGCAATAAAGAGCAAGAGTAAGTTATGCATTATGATGTTTTTAATGGTGATGCTGATGGCATTATAGCCTTATTGCAACTTCGCCTGTCCATAAGTAAGCCTTATCCCAAAGAATCAATTTTAGTCACCGGTGTAAAACGTGATATTAGCTTACTTGAAAAAGTAGATGTAGAGTTAGCAACCTCGGTTACGGTATTAGATATATCGTTAGAAAAAAATAGTGACGCTTTAAATCTTTTATTAAAAAATAATGTTGAGGTTTTTTATGTAGATCATCACAGATCAGGTGATATTCCTCAATCAACATTGTTAACTAGTTTAATAGATACTGATGCCAACACTTGTACTAGTTTGTTGGTAAATAACCATCTTAATAATGAATTTGTTCATTGGGCTATAACCGCTGCTTTTGGTGATAATATGCAAGCTTCTGCAAAGGCGCTTGCCCTGAAGAATAACTTATCAATTGATCAGCAAGCGTTATTAAAAGAGCTTGGCATTTATATTAATTACAATGGCTATGGCCGCAGTGTTGATGATTTGCACTTTCATCCGGCACAGTTATTTGAAAAACTCTCATGTTATTCTGATCCATTTGATTTAATCAACGAAACCGATTCTATTTTTTATCAACTTAAAACGGCTTATTTAGCGGATATGGCTAAAGCTAAACAATCTACTGTACTTGTTGATAATGCGCAATTAAGTGCAGTGCAATTAGCTGATGAACCATGGGCAAGACGCGTAAGTGGTGTTTTTGGTAATGAGCTAGCCAATGCATCACCTAATAAGGCGCATGTCGTTGTTACCTTGAATGAGAGCACCTTGAATGAGAGCACCTTGAATGAAAGCACGATTAATGAAGAACTAACTTATACCATTAGCCTTAGAGCGCCATTAAACAATAAACAAGGTGCAGGTGAGTTATGTGCTAGCTTTCCAACAGGTGGTGGGCGAGCTGCTGCTGCTGGAATTAATGCTTTGCCAGCAGAAATGCTTGGCGATTTCTTTGCTAGCGTGGCAAAATACTATCAATAAAATTCAGATAGCTGAATAAAGCATAAAGTAAATAAGCTGAACAGATAGAAGGGAATATAATGAGTTTATTAATAACGGGTGGCACAGGCTATATTGGCAGTCACACGGTCGTTGAATTACAAACCTTAACCGCTACACTCTCTAGTCAAGGGAAAGAGCAAGAGATTGTTATTGTTGATGATTTGTCAAATTCTTCTACCAAAGTGCTTGATAGAATTAAGCAAATAACCAATAAAAATGTTACTTTTATAAAAGCTGATGTCTGTGATTATGAAACAATGAATGCGGTGTTTGACCAGCATGATATTGAAGCAGTGATCCATTTTGCCGGCCATAAAGCGGTTGGCGAGTCGAATGAAAAACCCCTTAGTTATTATTATAATAATGTTTCAGGCACTGTTATTTTACTTAGAGTGATGGCTGAGCATAATGTTAAAAAGTTGGTGTTTAGCTCTTCTGCTACCGTTTATGGTGACAATGTTTCACCGCTAAATGAAACCATGCCAACTTCCGCTACAAACCCTTATGGGCAAACTAAACTGATGGTTGAGCATATATTGTTTGATCTAGCAAAAAGTGATAGTGATTGGTCTATTGTTTGTTTACGTTATTTTAATCCTATTGGCGCGCATGATTCAGGATTAATCGGTGAAAACCCTAATGGTATTCCTAATAATTTATTACCTTATGTTGCGCAAGTAGCTGTGGGGCGATTGGCTCAGTTACAGGTGTTTGGTGATGATTATGACACGGTAGACGGTACCGGCGTTCGTGATTATATTCATGTGGTTGATTTAGCTCAAGGCCATGTTAAAGCATTACAAAATTTGGATAAAATATCAGGCTGTAAAGCCATTAATTTAGGTACCGGTAATGGTACTTCTGTGCTTGAAATTGTAAATACTTTCAAAGAGATTAGTGGTCAGGATATTCCATATAAAATTGTACCAAGACGCGCTGGAGATTTAGCCACTGTTTATGCTAATGCTGACTTAGCTAATGAAATACTTGGCTGGCAAGCGACTAGAAATTTATACACCATGATTGAAGATACTTGGCGTTGGCAGTCAGAAAATCCACAAGGATTTTAATACCTTTAAAAAGCTAATAAAAAACGAATATACTTTTAAAGCATATTCGTTTTTTTGTTTATAAATGGCTCGTTTACCCTGCTAACTGGCTTTGTTCGTCAGCCCAAGCGAGCGCTTTATTATAATGTTTAACCGCTTGCTCTTTATCTAATTTGAGTTTTTCCATAACAATGTTGGTTTTATCCCATTGAGCATGCTCAATAAACTCAACTAACTTTATAACCGCAGCCATTATGCCTTTTCGGGTAAGCAATGGCTCTTTTATTTCTGCTGATAAAGGGAGTTTAGCTAATACAACTTCAAGCTCTTCATCTAAAATAGCATCTATCATGGATAATAACCCTATTAGAAAAGCAGTAGAGTCATCAAAATTGGACTTCATATCTTTAGCCACAAGTTCACAAAATTTAGCGCGTGTCATCGCTAGCTTTATTAGTTCAGTTGGCTTGTCAGGATTTGCGGTTATGGCAAACATTAAACCAAGAAAACGCTTAAGTTCACTTGAACCCAGTATTACCAATGCTTGTTTAATGGTAGAAACTTCGTTATGGCGCCTAAACATAGCCGAATTGGCATAACGAAGTAACTTATAGGATAAAGAAACATCGTGCTCAAAAACATGCGTAATACCAGCGAGATCTAATTCTGGTTTTGATGTCTCATACAATAGCTCTGCCATAGCAAGCTGAGAAGGGGATAGGTTTTTAGTTTTTACCATTTCAGGTTTAGCAAAGAAGAAGCCTTGAAAGTATTTAAAACCTAACTGCAAGGTTTGATTGTATTCTTCATAGGTTTCTACTTTTTCTGCTAATAACTCAATATGAGGGTAATCTTTAGTGGCCTCAATAATTTCGTTTATTTCATCAAAATTAGTTTGCTGAATATCTACTTTAATAATTTTGATAAAAGGATAAAAGTGCGCCCAAACACTTTGGTGCTCATAATCATCTAAAGCGATGATATAGCCTTTACTATATAAATCTTTGCATAAACCTAATAATTTTTTTCCGGGTTTAATCGTTTCTAAAATTTCAACGACAACTTCTTCATTGGTTAACATTTCAGGATAACCTAGGACTAAAGTTTCTAAAGTAAAATTGATAAAGGCTAGTTTGTTGCTAGTAAAGTCACTTATACCCATATTAAACTTATTTGCTTCAATCATTTTACTGGTTGCTTCGTCGCCATCTATATTAGGAAAAACATTATCTATACTATCGCGAAAAAGTAACTCATAAGCATAGAGTTTTTTGTTTGCATCGAAAATTGGCTGTCTAGCGGCATAAAAGTACATGGTTTGAGCAATATCATCTTAATAAAAACAGTTATTAATCAATATACCTGTTCTGTTTGAAGATGCAAGATTGCTTGGGTATTTATTGTTTTTAAACTAACTGTTTTTTGGTTATCGCTTTTCTATATGAAGATTTTAATACTAAGGTTTATTTTTAGTGGCTTTCTTGATAGCGTAGCAGGGAATTTATTCAAATAATAATAATTTAAGGGGAAGTGCTTGGAATTTGGGACGTTAGTTTCGTTATCATTATATTTTATCGTCATGTTAGGTATTGGTCTTTACGCGTTTAAAAAATCAACGGATGATGTTTCTGGCTTTATGCTTGGCGGACGAAGTTTGAGCCCAAGTGTTGCCGCGCTTTCAGCGGGTGCATCTGACATGAGTGGTTGGATGTTAATGGGTTTGCCTGGCGCCATGTATATTTCAGGGATGAGCAGTTTATGGATTGCTATAGGTTTAGTTATGGGGGCCTTTTTAAACTACCTTATTGTTGCCCCTCGTCTTAGAACGTATACCGAAGTAGCAAATGATTCGATTACCTTGCCTGATTTTTTTGAAAATCGCTTTAATGATAAATCCCGACTACTAAGAGTGGTTTCCTCTGTTGTCATCGTGGTATTTTTCACTCTCTACACATCAAGTGGCATTGTTGCTGGTGGTAAGTTATTTGAAAGTTCTTTTGGTTTAAATTATGAGCTTGGTTTATATGTTACCGCTGGCGTAGTAGTCGCTTATACTTTTTTTGGTGGGTTTTTAGCGGTGAGCTTAACTGACTTTGTTCAAGGTTGTATTATGTTTGTGGCTTTGGTGTTAGTGCCCGTTGTTGCTATTAACGAAGTTGGTGGCATAAGTGAAGTGCAAAGAAGTGTTAGTCATATTGATCCTGAATTACTAAATATTTTTAGTGGTGTTAGCTTTATCGGTATTATTTCAGCGATGGCATGGGGGTTGGGATATTTTGGTCAACCCCATATTATTGTGCGATTTATGGCAATACGTAGTGTAAAAGATATGCCAGCAGCACGCCGAATCGGGATGAGTTGGATGATAGTTGCTATTATTGGCGCTATGGCAACAGGTTTTGCTGGCATCGCTTATGTTGCTAAAACAGGGATGCAGCTTGATGATGCTGAAACTATTTTCATCTTGTTATCACAAATTTTATTTAGCCCCCTTATTGCCGGTTTTTTATTAGCGGCTATTTTAGCGGCGATAATGAGCACTATTTCTTCTCAACTTTTAGTGACATCAAGTTCATTAACAGAGGATTTTTATAAAACCTTTTTACATAAAAACGCTACTGACAAACAGCAAGTGCTGGTTGGGCGAATTTCTGTGTTTTTAGTGGCGTTAGTTGCTATTTACTTCGCTTATGATCGTGATAGTACTATTTTAACTTTAGTCAGTAATGCTTGGGCTGGCTTTGGTGCTGCTTTTGGCCCTGTTATTATTGGAAGCTTATATTGGAAAAAAATGACTAGAAATGGCGCTTTAGCTGGTATGATTACAGGTGCGGCAACTGTATTACTTTGGATTTATCTGCCGGTTACTATCAATGGTCAATCGTTAAGTTCACTTATGTACGAAATAGTACCAGGTTTTATTTTATGTTCTTTAGTTATTTATATCGTCAGCAATATGGCTCCACAAGAAGATACCGCTATTTTAGCTCAACATGATCTAATGCTAACGCATCATAGTTGAGTAACGAGCTTAAAGTAACGAGTTTCGAAAAACGCCATACTGATCGTATGAGTGCTTCGCAACTCGCTGCTTTTATTACTAGTAACTTATTTTGAGTAACTTATTTTAAATAATAAATATGAGTGTGCTAATTGTTAAAATTTTCTAATTCCTATATTGATTTAGGTGAACAGTTTTTTCAGCGAGGATTACCGCAAAAAGTGGCATCACCTAAACTTTTATTGTGGAATGCTGAACTAGCCAATAGTTTATTTATCACACCAGCACAGCAAGAAAATCACGCGTTATTAACTCAGTATTTTTCAGGGAATGAATTGCCTGAGGGTGCGGAGTCTATCGCATTAGCCTATTCAGGTCATCAGTTTGGCCATTTTAATCCTAATTTAGGCGATGGCCGCGCTCATTTACTCGGTGAGGTGATAGATAAAGAGGGCATTCGTCGTGATGTTCAACTAAAAGGCTCTGGGCAAACTGCCTTTTCAAGGCGAGGTGATGGTAAATGCGCTCTAGCACCTGCTTTGCGAGAATATATTATGAGTGAAGCGCTTTATGCGCTTGAGGTGCCAACCTCGCGTTGTTTAGCTGTGGTGAGTACAGGAGAAATTATTAATAGAGGTTTAGCCAAAGCTGGTGCTGTGGTTACTCGTGTTGCTGCTAGTCATATTCGGGTTGGTAGTTTTCAATATTTTGCGGCGAGAGGTGATATAAAATCGTTAAAATCATTACTTAATTACAGTATTGAACGTCACTTTCCTGAAATAAATAGCGCTGAACTATCTGATGTAGCTAGTCACGAGTTCTCTGAAGAACAACGCATTCTACAATTTCTAGAATGTACTATTAACAAACAAATCACCTTAATTACTCAATGGTTACGCATTGGCTTTATTCATGGCGTGATGAATACGGATAATACCGCAATTTGTGGTGAAACTATTGATTTTGGCCCTTGTGCAATGATGGGTTCTTATGATGAAAAAGCGGTATTTAGCTCTATTGATGAATATGGACGTTATGCTTTTGGCAATCAAGGAAAGATTGGTCAATGGAATATGGCTAGATTAGCCGATTGTTTACTGCTTTTATTGGTTGACCTTAAGGGTATAGAAAACAGTGAAGAAGAAATAAAACAGCATACTTTAGAAAAAGTTGAAACTGTGATTCAGCAATATACAAGCAAGTTTGATGAAGCCTATTACGTAATGTACGCTAATAAGCTTGGTATGAAGGAAGTTAATTTGGGTAACAAAACTGTGATTAATAACCTATTAGCTATAATGCAAGCGCAAAGTTTAGATTACACTCAAACCTTTCACCTTTTAACGAAATCATTAGTAAACAGCATAAAAGAGAAAGAGTTACCCGCTAAGCTTGGTGATTGGTATAAAACATGGATAGCACAGCTCAAAGAGTTGAAAATAACTAAGCAAGACGCTGAAGAATTAATGACAAAAAACAATCCCGTTGTTATTCCTCGAAATCATCACATAGAAGCTTTGTTAGCTCGATGTGAGCAAGCTTTTACTGATAGTGGTATTGATAACAGTAACGATAATAAAAATGCAGCAGACAAACAAACAGTCATTACTGATATTGTTGATGAATTCCTTCATGTTTTACGCTCCCCTTATCAAGAAATTGATGCGACAAAACAATACCAAGACACACCAAAAGATAACGATCAATATTATCAAACCTTTTGCGGAACCTAGTTTTATTGACAACCCATCAGGTTTTATCAACGACAAGGTTTAGTTATTCAACCAGAAAAGCCATTAAATGGATTTAGGCAGTATCAAGTTGACACGGTAGCGCGACTTAAATTAACCAAGAGATATTGTCGTTAATAATGCGCTGCCATTGACTTAACGATTCATTTTTATCAGCAACAATAATAACATTGGCATGCTCAAAACTGAGTGATTCACCCTGTAGTTTTTCATCGCTAAATTTATCAGTAAAAGCAAGATGTTCTTCTTTTGGGACAACAAAAACAGTAACGGTATCTGTTAATCCTTTAAATACTAAGTGCAGACTTTTCATGCCATCAAACCGACAATAATCTGCTGAAATCAACTCGCCCATTGGTTTACTAAAGTTACCGTTAAACGTGGTCATTTTTTTATTTAATGACGTCAAACTTACTCGGGCATTATCACCATTAGAAAAAATATTTTGCTCATGGTAAACATGAGCAAGTGCATAATCACCTAAATTGGTATAGCTACTAGAAAACTGTAAATAATTCACCACTAACCCTGCAACAATGGCGACAGACGCGGCTAAGGCTAAATGAATACGTGTTTTACGTTTTTCTTGTTGATGACTTGCGAGTGTTTGACGTAAAAGCAATTTATTGCATAAATCATCAGGTACTGGGATCTTCATTGCTTGTTTGAGTATTTCATCAAATTGACAAAGTTCTTGAGCTAATCGTTTTTTAGCCGGTTCAGCATTTTGTGCCGCAATAATATCTTTATTTTGGCTTGTTGGGTCAGCGTATATGCTACGTCTAAATTGTAAATCATCCATTATATTTGTAGGCGTAGGTATAGGTGTTGTGCTATCACTCGTAGAGTTATCGTTCATAGATAAGCCTCATCTTTCCAGGTTCTTTTTCTAAAGCATCTTTTAATTGGTTACGGGCTCTAAATAAACGAGTCATTACCGTGTTTTTATTTAAATTCAGCATGCTAGCGATGTCTTCACCGCTATAACCGCCAAGTACTTGTAATACTAATGGCTCAGAGTATTCAGGCGGCAATTTTGCTATTTTATCTCTTAACCAGTCATTATCTATTTCCTGCTCACAGCTCTTGGATTGTGTATCTATAATACTGGCTTCTTCATATTCACTCATGTCGAAACGTTTACGTTCAAAGCGCCTTGCATTTTCGCGTCTTAAAATGGTAATTAACCATGACTTTGCTGCTTTTTCATCTTTCAACGAATCAAGTGCTCGCCATGCCCTTAAAAATGTTTCTTGCACTAAGTCTTCGGCAACCTGCTTATCGTGAGTTAACCAATAAGAATATCGGTATAAATCGCCGTGCAGAGCCTTTACTAAAGCTTCGTATCTAACTTGTTTTGTCGCCATGTTAGTAGAGACCTGAACAGGTGTTTTTTTATTCCCAAATATTTTCATTTTATGAACTTAGTTTGGATTTAATGTGAATTTAGGTTTGCTTTCATCTCGAATACCTGAAGTATTAACTTGTTGAATAGCTTTTAATAAATCTTTTCCAGACCATGAGTTTTCAGCTGCTTCTTTACCATATAAGTGTTGCTGAACTTCATTAATCGCACAAGTAAATGTGTTATTGTTTATTTGCGTTATGGCTTCTGATAGCGTTGATATTTCACTATTACTTTGATTTAAAGATGAATCATTTAGCCAAGGTAAAATCAAATTTAGCGCTTGTTCAGCATTGTTTTGTTTACAAGCAGCCATAAGAGCAAGGTAGTGGCTGTTTACCGTTTTTATCACGTTTAGCTTAGTTTTTGAAATACCAGTGCGTTTTAAAGTCTTTACATGGAAAAACCATGCAATGCTGGTTAGTAGCCACAGTGCTAAAAATAGCCATTGTAAGTAGCCAGTTTTTTCAATAGTGAGTGGTTGAACCGCTGGTGATAGTGGTGCTGTGGTTGTGTTATTGGGTAGAACTAAAGGTTTTTTTACCGTGTTACCTACTAAAGGCTGCGGTGCATCAGGGTTGGCTTTAATGGTTATTGTTTGCTCTGGCAATATCGCTTGTTGGACTTTATTAGTTACCGTATTCCACCAAGCAATTGTTATTTTTGGCAATGTATAATCACCTGCATGACTCGCAACTAAAGCGAAATTCTGTCTTTTTTGACTGATCAAGCGTTCTTTAGTTAGGTTTGAATGTAGCTCTGCTTGATCTGGGTATATCTTCAAACCAGCAGGTGCATTCATTATTATATTGGGTAATTGAGCTTTACCAAGACCTGCGGCTGTTAACGTAATAGTACGAGTGATAGGTTCGCCTACTTTAAACTCACTGGACTCTGGTTGCCATTCTTGATGTAAAGTGAGTAATTCGCTTGGTAACCAGCTATTGTTTGCATCAATAGGGAAACTATCAGGAATAGGGCGTACTTTAAGCGTTAATTTATCACCTAAAACATTGACTGGTTTAGTTTCACCAAAGCTTAAAAAACCTGAGCGACGTTGTGACTGCACCATAATATCGCCAGAAAACATGGGTGTAACTAGCGTTAATTCTCCGCTATGCTCGGGTGTTATAGCATAAGTACGCTCTATTATTCGATAGCGTTTACCGTTGACTATTTCCTCGCTTTCTTGATCTTTATCAACTTGCTCAATAGTCGCACCCTCTAAGCTAGGCTCGGTCAAACTACCCCGTTGTAACTGTACGCCAACATGTAATTTAATGGTTAAGGTGACTAATTGTTGAACATAAATGTCATTTGAGGATAATTCAGCAGAGATAAATATGTCTTGTTGTTGGCTTGTTCCTGTACTACCTTGATCAACAACTTGTACATTAATCGCTTGAGATTGATGACCTTCAATTGTTAAAGGAGGAATAGTTAACTTACCTACGGATCTAGGTACTAATACAATTTGCCAACGAGTCGTTCTGCTTGTTTTAAAGTTAACCATGCTCGTTTGTGAGCTGACTTCTGTGCGAGCAACGATAAAATCGGTTAAAAGTGATGAAGTGTCAAGTGCATCACGATCAACACTATCATCAGCAACAACCGTTAAAACAATAGACTCGTTACTCATTACTGGGTTTGTGTCTATGCTGGCTGTAACAGTCGTCAGGGCAAAGACTACTTGGCTTGCAATTAGGGTTGCAGCTAAGCTTAATAAGACCAATATGTTTAAAATAATTTTTACCACTTTTTCTTAACTCCCCGGCTAGCACCGTCTTGCTTGCGTTTTTGATATTCTAATTGCATTTTGTTGCGCAGTAACAGGTAAGGATCATCTGTTACTTTGTTTAATAGTTGTTGATGTTTTTGCTCAGTTTCTTTTGCTTGTTGTTCAGCGGCAATTTGCGCGGCTGTTTTTTTCTCGCCTTGCTTATCTTGTTTTTCAGTTTGCTCAGCACTTTTTTGTTCTTGCGGCTTTTGTTGTTTTTTCTCAGCTTCTTTATCTTTTTGTTTTTTGCTTGAATCTTGAGGTTCACTCTCTTTTTGCTTATCGTTTTCTGGTTGCTCTCCGGGAGAATCTTTTTTCTGCTTTTGAGAATCATCCGATTTTTGTTGATTTTGCTGCTCTTTTGATTGCTTGTCTTGAGGTTGAGAATCTTGAGGTTGAGAATCTTGAGATTGATCTTCTTTAGATTTATCGCCTTGTTGCTGCTCTTTATTTTTTTCTTGTTCTTTTTGCAGTTGCTTTATTTTTTCTATATTGTCTTTGGCATCTTGCAGCTCAGGATTTTTGTCTAATGCTTTTTCATAACTTTCAATTGCTTGATCATATTCTTTCATTTGTGCTAATGCATTGCCTTGGTTGTATAAAGAATTAGCGCTGTTGGCTTTTTTCCCTTTTTTAAAAGCATCTAAGGCTTCTTGATAGTTACCTGCTTTGTAATAGGAGCTACCTTGCCATTGCGAATTTTCAAACTGCTTGGCAGCATCTTGATAATGTTCTTGGTTATATTGTTCTTGCGCTTGTTGATCGTTTGTTTGCCACAAGTTTTGCCATATTGTTTTTGATGTACTTGTTAACGTTTCTGCCGTTGATGGCTTAGAGGTGTTTTGTGTATTTTCTTGTTGATTTAATGGTTTACTTTCTTGCTCTGTAACTTTTTTATCAGTACTTTCAGCGGCAAAACTAGCCGGACTAACAAGTGAATAAGAAAGTGAAAACAGCAGAGGAATATAAGATAAGGGGAGCATTAAAAGCGTACTGCCACGGCGAAAGTAACTTATCATTAAGGGTAGCACTAGCAGTAATAGCCAAGCGCCTTGTTCTTGCCATTGATCGCCAGTTTGTTGATTTTGTTGTTTTTTATCTTGGTTTATTTGGGCTATTTCGTCTTTTATTATTAAGTTACTTATATCACTATCATCATTTTTAATGGTTTGGTAATTACCATGCCCACGTGATGCTAATGACTTAAGCTTTTGGCTTGGCAGCCTAGGTACAACAATGGCGCCACTGTTATCTTTTAATAACTCACCGCTAGGCAATGTTATTGGTGCGCCACTTTCGCTGCCTATTCCTAAAATATTTAGTTGGTGGCCAAATTTAGTTGACCACTCATAAATATCGGCTATTTCTTCATTATCAACATCATCGGTAAACCAGTATATATCACCAGTTAAATGCCCTGCATTGAGCAGCATTTCATGCGCAAGTGTTAATGCCGCTACAGGATTAGCGCCTAGCTCAGGCATAATTTCAGGGGTGAGTGATGGTAATAATAATTCTATGTTTTTTATGTCTTGTGTTAACGGGCTGATAACAAAAGCACTGCCAGCATAGGCAATTAACCCGATATCACCTTCATTAATTCTTTTTAGTAAATCAATAGCCTTAAAGCGTGCTCGTGTTAGCCTGTTAGGCTTTACATCGGTTGCATACATTGAATAAGACATGTCCATAATAAGTACTGAGCCGCGCTCTGTTTGATATACAGGTTGTGGCAGCTTTTTCCAAACAGGACCCGCAAGCGCAATAATGCTTAATAGGCCAATAATAAACGGCTTAAATAAAAAAGCATGCTCCGTAATTGATTTTTTATTGACATTAGTACTTGATGATCCTTCTATTAATACTTGACTTAAATGACTTGGTAAAAATTGCTGCCATGGCGATTGATAAAAGCGATGTTTTTTTAATCGCCAAAGTATAGGTAATAAAGCAAGAATCGCCAATAACCAATAAGGTCTGACAAAGTGAAAGTGGCTTATAAATAAGTTGAATGAGGTCAATGAGATCATGGTTATGTTGTAAACCTAGGTTATTTACGGCTAAAACTGGAAACGTTGATGACCAGAAAATATAGCGTGCTTATTAACAAGGCTAACGCCAAAGGCCAATAAAATAATGCGGTTAGTGGACGCATTTGTTGCTGTTCTTGTTCTATGGGTTCAAGTTGGTCAAGTAATTGATAAATTTGGTTCATACTCTGACTGTCTCTAGCGCGAAAATATTTTCCACCTGTTTGCTTGGCTAACTTGGTTAATGTTTTTTCATCTAATTCGCTTGATGGGTTAACGCGGCGGGTGCCAAACAATGATTGTTGCAGCATTACGTCTGCACCAATACCGATAGAATAAATGGTGATATCTTTAGCAACAGCAAGTTCTAGTGCTTCTTCGGGAGATATTTTTCCAGCAGTGTTTTGGCCATCGGTTAACAGTAGTAAAACTTTGTTGGATTTTTGCTTGGCATCGAAGCGTTTTACCGCAAGGGCGATGGCATCACCTATAGCGGTTTTTCTGCCAACTAAACCTAAAACACTTTCATCAAGCATTTGTTTAACCGTTTTTCTATCAAATGTCATCGGCGTTTGCATATAAGCATCATCAGCAAAAAGTATTAACCCCAGTCTGTCTCCTACTCTGCGCTCAATAAAATCACCTAAAACAACTTTTAGCATCTCAAGGCGATTTACTGTGCTGCCATTTAAGCTCATATCCTCAATTTGCATGCTGCCAGATAAGTCAACAGCAATCATCATTTCTCTACCTTCAGTAGGAATGTCTATAGCGTCACCTAGCCATTGCGGTTGACTTAAAGCAAGTACGGCTAATAACCAACATAATGATAAAATTACTAAAGGTATTTTTTTATTTGATTGACTAGTAACTTCAATTGAAGCGCTTTCAATTAACTGCGGCATTATCAAGGCAGCACTTGTTCGATTACTATTTTTTTTGGGTAACCAATAAACTAATAGTGGTAGAGGAAATAATAATAACAGCCAAGGCCAAGCAAAAGTTATCATGGATTAACTCCTTGGCTGTTCTTTTTGACCTTTGAAACATTGACCTTTGAAATTTTGACCTTTGAAATTTTGGGCGGTAGTGCATGAGTTAACCAAAGTATTGCTGCTTGAGAGAGTTTTTCATCAACTAGTTCATCATCGTTTATATCATTATGCGTTTGATATTGATTTAGAAAAGCTGGCTCAGTTAAGCTTGTGAAGTTTTCCTGATGTTTAATAGGTAATTGTGCTGTTAAAAATGTCTGTAATGAATCACCAAAAAGTTTTGCAAGCTCGGCGCGAGAAAAATAGTGCATTGCCGCCCATTTGAGTAAAGCTATTGTGTTGGTTATTGACATATTAGGATTGTTTTTTAACTGTACTAGCGCTTGTTTTTTAACGTGGTTACGTTTAGCTGATTTTCGTATTTTTATTATGCTAATAACAGCGATCAAAATGAGTAAAACAGCCAATAACCACCAGCCGTAGGCAATAGGAAAATTTGAAATTGGCTCCGGTACATGAATATCTTTTAACTCGAGAGTGCTCGTCTGCACTTGAGTTGGAGTGACAGCTTGCGCAGGTAGAGCGTTTATTGCTTGCAAAATTTCACTCCATTTTTCAATTGTTGCTCTAATGTTTGTCCAGCACTGAAATTAATAACGCGGGCACCTGCTTTAGTAAATTGCTGTGAGCACAGCTCATTAATATTTTGTGCTTGTTTTTGATAAGTTGCCGCTGTCTTAGTATCACCTAACGTTAATTGCTGGCGATTATTACCATCTGTTAAGGTGACATTGAGTTTAATTGTGCTTGCTGGTAACGCATGCTCTAAGGGATCATCAATTAAACAAACGACTAATTCGCAATGTTGGCTTATTTGCGTTAAATGGCGCAGGGCATCTTGTTGATAAGTACTATGTTGTTGATGGGCACTGTGTGACATTTTTAATTGTTGAGCATCGGTAATTAAATACACCAAAGAGCCGGGTTTGGCTATTTGTCTAATTCGAGCACAATTATCACTAAAGTAGCTTTCGTTAACACCATTCACTTTATTCGTTTCATCAGCCGTATTGCTTTCATTTTCTTTCTTATCTTTTGACTTGTACTGTGACTGATGTTGAGAACGGTGCATTGCGGTGAGCGCATGTAAATAATGCAACACACCTTCTTTACGGCTTCTCGGTTTTAGCTCTAAGTGCTCATGTTGATTAAAAACAATGCCGCCTAAACGATCACCACGATTTTTTGCATGCCAAGCGACCAATGAGGCTAAGTGAGCCGCCTGAACGGATTTAAATAACAGCTGACTACCAAAATGCATACTGGCACTTAAGTCAGTGGTGATAAGTACTGGGCGCTCTAATTCTTCACGAAATAATTTTGTGTGGGTTTTACCTGTTCTAGCGGTAACGCGCCAATCAATTGCGCGAATATCATCACCGGTTTGGTAATGGCGAACTTCATCAAACTCCATACCACGGCCTTTATTGCGAGACAAATAGTTGCCCGACATTTGCCCATGAATATTTTTGCGCGCAGATAAATCGATCAAAGCTGTTTTATTTTGATAATAAAGCAGCTCTGCCATGTCAAGGCTAACACCATTACTATGCATGCTTGCCAGTTGACTTTGGCAGCTATTTGCAAAAATATTTTGTTTGTTGCTGATTGTTTTTTGTTTAAACCACATAGCTATACTAATTCTATTAAACTTATTTTAATAAACCTATTCAATTAAGTTAATTACCACCTTAGATCTAGGCTACAGCAACTAAACTTAAGAGGTGATCAATTAACTGGTTTGCAGTGATGCCTTCCGCTTCCGCTTGATAACTAAGAATGAGTCTATGCCTTAATACATTATGTAATACTGCCTGAATATCTTCAGGGCTAACAAAATCTCGGTTATGCAACCAAGCGCGAGCGCGTGAACATCTATCTAGCGCAATAGTAGCACGTGGGCTAGCGCCAAACGCTAACCATGATTTTAGTTTATCGTCATATTTTTCTGGTTGACGCGTCGCCATGATCAAATCAACCATATAGGTTTCAAGGGCAGGCGCCATATGAATATTAAGCACCTCTTTACGAGCACTAAAAATTTCTGTTTGGCTTAATACTCTTAATTGTGCTTTTTCTTGGTTCGAACCAGCAAGTGCTTCACCACGATTGAGTTTTAATATTTCTAATTCACTCGCTGCATCAGGGTAATCAATTTCTAAATGCATTAAAAATCTGTCTAATTGTGCTTCAGGTAAGGGGTAAGTACCTTCTTGCTCAATAGGGTTTTGTGTGGCCATCACTAAAAATAGCTCAGGCAATTGATAGGTTTTTCTACCCACTGTCACCTGGCCTTCGGCCATTGCTTCTAATAAAGCTGACTGTACTTTTGCGGGTGCACGGTTAATTTCATCTGCAAGTACTAAATTTTGAAATAAAGGACCAGCTTGAAAAACAAAGGTGCCGTCTTCTGGTCGGTAAATATCAGTACCCGTTAAATCAGCCGGTAATAAATCAGGCGTAAATTGAATACGGTGAAAATCAGCTTCAAGGCCGTCAGCTAAAGCATTAACAGCACGCGTTTTTGCTAACCCAGGCGGGCCTTCAACAATTAAGTGACCATTTGCCAATAAAGCAATAAGTAAATTTTCTACAAAGGCAGGTTGACCAATAATTTGCTTTGATAAGTGCTGTTTTAATGTTGAAAAATGTTCAATTGCCATAGTTGTTTTGTCTTTCTATTTATTATTTGTTTAAAAATACGCATTAGCTGAAATGCACTCTAGCATTAAGTATTTGAAATTCTAAACACTTTAAGATGCTAATCTCGTCTATTGAAGTGACTTGAGTATATATAAGGGTATTACTAAATAAAACAAGCACTATTGAACTTAGTTGTAACAATATTTTTCTGTGAGGCTCAATCAGTAAGCGATGCAGTTAACGATGTAATAAACTATGCTTTACTATTCAAATTAAGATAAGAAAAAAATCAGGGATTGATATTTTCGTGTAGTTAGTTAGAATCAGAGGTAATAATTAAGAGGTCAGACCTCTTTGTGCATTATCTTTTTTTAATAAGGTAAGCGCTATTAACTGGAGAAAAAGTACATGACGATAAAAATGATCACATCAAAAGGCGAGCGTATTGCCGTAGTTGCAGGGCTTAGAACCCCGTTTGCTAAGCAAGCAACTGCTTTTCATGGTGTACCTGCTGTTGATTTAGGCAAATTAGTAGTCAATGAATTATTGCAAAAACACGACATTGACCCGACTATTATTGACCAGTGTGTATTTGGTCAAGTTGTACAAATGCCAGAAGCACCCAATATTGCGCGTGAAATTGTACTGGGAACTGGCATGAATGTGCATACTGATGCTTATAGTGTTTCCCGAGCTTGTGCGACGAGCTTTCAATCAGCCGTTAATGTAGCTGAGTCTATTATGGCCGGCTTTGTTGATGTTGGTATTGCTGGCGGTGCTGATTCTTCTTCTGTTGCGCCTATTGGTGTATCGAAAAAATTCGCGCGTACTTTATTAGATTTAAGTAAAACAAAAACGTTAGGGCAAAAAATAGCGTTAATTCGACAATTAGGTTTGAAAGATATTTTACCTGTTGCGCCTGCCGTTGCTGAATATTCAACCGGTATTTCTATGGGGCAAACGGCTGAGCAAATGGCCAAAACTTATAATATTTCTCGAGAAGACCAAGATGCCCTAGCACACAGATCTCACACCTTAGCGACTAAAAGTTGGGCAGAAGGTAAGCTTGATGGCGAAGTAATGACTGCTCATAGCGAACCCTATAAAGGTTTTATCGACAAAGATAATTGTATTCGAGAAAACTCTGTTTTAGAGGGCTATGCAAAGTTACGTCCTTGTTTCGATAGAAAGCACGGCACGGTTACAGCGGCTACAAGTACCGCATTAACTGATGGTGGTGCGGCAATATTATTAATGCGTGAAGGCCGAGCAAAAGAGCTAGGTTATACGCCATTAGGTTATATTCGCAGCTATGGTTTTTCTGCAATCGATGTATGGCAAGATTTGTTGATGGGGCCAAGTTATGCAACACCCATTGCCTTAAAACGTGCCGGTTTAGAGTTAGCTGATTTAGATCTAATAGAGATGCATGAGGCATTTGCTGCGCAAACATTAGCTAATATGAAAATGTTTGCCAGTGATAAATTCGCTAAAGAACATTTAGGCCGTGATAAGGCGATTGGTGAAATAGACATGACAAAGTTTAATGTAATGGGCGGTTCATTAGCTTATGGTCATCCATTTGCAGCAACAGGCGCGCGTTTAATTACGCAAACACTAAATGAACTTAATCGTCGTGGCGGAGGTGTTGGTTTAACTACGGCTTGTGCGGCAGGTGGTTTAGGTGTGGCGATGGTAGTGGAGACAGACTAATGAATGATATTAAAAAAGAAGTGAAGAGTGACGAGTTAAACAGAAGTGCAGAGAAAAACGGCAATGGCAGCGCTTTTACTTTAGTTCGACAAAAAAATGGCATTGCCCATTTAGTGATGGATGTTGTTGGTGACACCATGAACACGCTTAAAGCTGAGTTTGCTGAGCAAGTAACCGATGTTTTGGCTGAAATTAAGTTAGATTCAACTATTACAGGCGTGGTGTTATGTAGTGGTAAAAAAGATTCTTTTGTTGCGGGCGCTGATATCAATATGATCAACGACTGCAAAACAAAAGAGGCTGTTATTGCCATGACTCGTCAAGGTCAGATGCTCTTCTCACAACTTGAGCAGTTAAATATTCCTATTGTTGCCGCTATTAACGGTGCCTGTTTAGGCGGTGGTTTAGAGTTAGCGATGGCATGTCATGCACGTGTTTGTAGTGACAACCCTAAAACAGCATTAGGTTTACCAGAAGTACAATTAGGGTTACTACCTGGCGGTGGCGGTACACAAAGATTACCGAAACTTGTGGGTGTACAAAAAGCATTGGACATGATGTTAACGGGTAAGCAACTTCGCGCTGAGCAGGCTTTGAAAGCTGGTTTAGTAAACGATGTGGTGCCTAATAGTATTTTAATTGAAACCGCTGAAAAAATGGCGTTGGCGGGTAATTTCAAACAAGCAGTGAAATTTAAATCATCATTGGTTACTTCTTTGGTAAATAAGTTCCTTGAAGGAACATCCATTGGTCGCGGCATTGTTTATAAGCAAGCGAAAAAATCAGTTTTATCTAAAACTAAAGGTAACTATCCTGCGCCAGTTAAAATTATTAACTGTGTGAAAACAGGCATGGAGCAATCGTCAGCTAAAGGTTATCAAATTGAAGCTGAACATTTCGCTGAATTAGTCATGAGCGCTGAGTCGGTACAATTGCGTAACCTTTTCTTTGCTACTACAGAAATGAAAAAAGAGCAGGGCGTTGCTGATGTTATGCCTAAAAAAATAGCTAAAGCGGGTGTACTTGGTGGTGGGTTAATGGGTGGTGGAATCGCCTTTGTTACCGCAACCAAAGCGAATATTCCTGCCCGTATAAAAGACATTAGCCACGAAGGTATTAGTCATGCGTTGAAATATAGTTTTGACTTACTTAATAAAAAAGTAAAACGTCGTTTTATGCGTAAAAGCGAAATGCAAAAGCAAATGTCGATGATCACAGGTTGTATTGATTACTCTGGTTATAAAAATATTGATATTGTTGTTGAAGCGGTATTTGAAAACTTACAATTAAAGCAAAACATGGTGCTTGAAATAGAGAAAAATGCTAAAGACTCAACCATTTTTGCCAGTAACACGTCGAGTTTACCAATTGCTAACATAGCGGCTAAAGCAGCACGGCCTGAAAATGTTATTGGTTTACATTATTTTTCACCCGTTGATAAAATGCCTTTGGTGGAAATTATTCCTCATGCAACTACTTCAGATCAAACCATTTCTACGACCGTTGCGTTTGCTAAAAAACAAGGAAAAACACCTATTGTTGTTAAAGACAAAGCGGGTTTTTATGTTAACCGTATATTAGCGCCCTATATGAATGAAGCGGCGATTTTATTATTGGCAGGTGAGCCAATTGACAAGCTTGATAAAGCACTGGTTAATTTTGGTTTTCCTGTGGGACCAATGCAATTGCTTGATGAAGTAGGCATTGATGTTGGTGCTAAAATAGGGCCAATTCTACAAGCTGATTTAGGTGACCGTTTTGCTGCTCCTTCAGCTTTTTCTAAACTATTAGATGATGGTCGTTTAGGTAAGAAAGCTAACAAAGGTTTCTATTTGTATGGTAAGCAGGCTAAAAAAGGCTTTAAGCAAAAAGGAAAGCAAGTTGATAAAAGCATTTATACCTTATTGAACTTAAAACCTGCTGGTCGCTTATCAAGTGATGAAATTGCTAAGCGTTGTACTTATATGATGCTTAATGAAGCGGCTCGTTGTGTTGATGAGGGTATTGTGCGCAATGCGCGTGATGGCGATATTGGCGCTATATTTGGTATAGGGTTTCCGCCATTTTTAGGAGGACCATTACGTTATATTGATAAAATTGGTGCTCAATCATTAGTTGCGCAGTTAACACAATGGTCTAAGCAACATGGTGAACGTTATGCACCTTGCGAAGCGTTAATTGCAATGGCTGAGAACGGTACGAAGTATTATTAACTATATGTGTATTACTAAGTATATGAGCTTTATTAAATATATGAGTAGTTAAGCTGTTTTAAAATAACTTACTCTGAGTAAATGAAAATAGAAAACGTCAACTTTTAGGAGTTGGCGTTTTTTTTGTTTTAACTGTTATCAAATAGATAACTATGAATACGGCAACAATGATCCTAGCAACGGTAAAAGTGATCCATAACAAAAGGCCATTTCTTTCCGCAATATTTATAGGTGAAATAGTGCTAAGCGGTTCAATCGTTTGTTTGGCTTATTTGGCTTATTTTAATCTTGTTTATTAAAAGGGGGATGGCTGGCTGTGCGGGATGTACAGTGAATAAATAAAGTTCTAACATCCATGTTAGTAGTCTTTACATCATCTATGGCTATTGCCATGCTTGATGTTTAAGCGCCTATATTTGAAACAAAAAGTTATGAATAACTTTATGACCACCAAGTGTTGGCAGATGTTTCTTTTACTTCAATACGAGCGGCAATAGGGTTTACTTTTTTAGCTTTTCTTGTAGTGAAAAGCGTTTTAAATAAATTTATCATAAATAACTCTCTAATAATATATTAATTTTTATTGGAATTAAAGACGACGAGTCCCACGAGTATCACCAATTTTTTCAGATGTAATATTCTTTGATGTGCTCAAACGACGAGTCCCACGAGTATCACCAATGGTTTCTATGTTAAATGAACTAGTATCAGCTTCTGGAGCGGGTGAAACTGACATAGCCATTGAAAGAATAATTGAACTTAACATACACTTTTCCTTTAAATTGTTGTTGATTAGAATTGTCAATGGAAAATATGCTTAAATCATGCCAAATGGTTTTGGTGTGGCTGTAGACTAGAATTATTAAGGCGTTAGCGTAATAGCGTTATTTTTTATTGGGTGATGATAAGAGATAGCCATAATTATATTACAATGATGGCAGTTTCTTGACGTTGCTATTTACTATTGGTAGTTTTAGATATAGTTTTTATAGATTGTCTTTATAGACAGTTTTTGTTGAGAATTTTTATATCACGTTATTGACTAAACGAAGTGGATTTATTGGTAATTTGATGAGCAATTAAATATTTTTTAAAATGTTCAGTGGCAAGCGGCTTACTATATAAATAACCTTGTAATTGCTCACAACGTAAGCCAGATAGGAAATTGAGCTGTTGATTCGTTTCAACCCCTTCTGCCACAACATCCATGCCTAGGTTATGAGCAATAGTGACAATGGTAGCAACCATATTTCTACCTTGCTCAGACTCTTCAATATCATCAACAAACGCTTTATCTATTTTTAAGGTGTTAAGCGGGAATTTTTTCAAATAAGCTAAAGACGAGTAACCCGTGCCAAAATCATCAAGGGATAAGTGAATTCCCATCGCTCTTATTTGTAGCATAGTATCTATAGCATCTTGTGGGGAGTGCATTACGGTGCCTTCCGTTATCTCTAATTCTAAATGTTTAGCAGGTAATTGGCTTTCTTTTAAAATGTTAGCAATTTGAGTGACTAAATTCGATTGGGTAAATTGTACTGCTGATAAGTTTACTGCAACTCTGCCATCAAATAACCCAGCGTCTACCCATTTTTTTGTGGCAAAACAGGCTTTTCTTAATACTATTTCGCCTATATCAATTATTTGTCCTGTTTCTTCCGATACAGGAATGAAAACTATAGGGCTAATAATCCCTTTACTTGGTGTTTCAAAACGAACCAAGGCTTCCATACCCGCTATTTTACCAGTAATTATTTCAATTTTTGGTTGATAATACACAGAAAAAGAATCGTCTTTTAAACCGTGTCGAATTAAGCTTTCAATTTGTAATCGTTTAACTGCCTGTTTATTCATTGAATCGCTAAAAAATTGGTATTTATTACCACCACTCCCTTTTGCATGGTACATAGCCGTATCGGCATTTTTAAGGAGTTCATGGCCAGTCATACCATCTTCAGGAAAGAGTACAATGCCAATACTGCTGTACAGTACAATCTCTTGATTTTTTATTTTAAAAGGCAATGCTACTGTACGTAATATATCTTTTGCCAACGAGGTAATGGTGTGTATGTCATTTGTACCTTCAAGAATAATACTAAATTCATCTCCACCTAATCTATATACACTATCTTGCTTGCGTCCAAGTGTTAACATGCGTTTGGCAACTTGACATAATATTGCGTCGCCTACTTGATGTCCCATAGAGTCATTGATTTTTTTAAAATTATCTAAATCAAAAACAAGTAAAGCATGGTTAATCTTGCTTCTCACTAAACGTGCTTGATTCGCCTGAAAGTATGAGCGATTGGGTAAACTGGTTAAAATATCTGAACTGGCTAATTTTCTTAGCTCTGCTTCAGTTTCTTTGCGTTTAGTAATATCTGAGAAAACACCAACAAAATGAGATATTTTGTTGTTTTCATCATGAATAATATCTATGTTTAAATCAGTTAGATATATACTGCCATCAGCTCGTAAATTCTCTATTTCTCCGTACCAACTGCCTTTAGTCACTAAATGTTGTTTAATATTTTGAGTGAAACTTTTTGAATATTGGTCGAATGATAACGTTCGCCCAACCATTTGCTTCCTTTCTTTTCCTGTTATACGTTGAAATGCTTTGTTTACATCAACAGCAATAAATTGACGATCATAGATAACGACAGCATCTGATATATTTTGAATACACCTTGCAAACAGTTTTAACCGCTCTTCTGTTTTTTTTATTTGGCTAATATCTTTTAGCGTACCTGTCATACGCAAAGGATTATTATTGTCATCTCGTTCAACTATTTTTCCGCGATCTAAAATCCAAACCCATTGGTTGTATTTGTCTTTTACGCGATATGTTACTTCGAAATGTTCTGTCTTTTGAGCAAAGTGTTCTTCTAAAACGATTTTTACCCTTTCAATGTCATGCTGATGAATATTGGTTTTTATAATACCTTGGTTGTTTTTCTGCTCACTTTTATTACGAGTTCCATCTTGGGGGAACTCTAGAATCCCCCAAATATTAGAGCGGTAAATTTTATCTGTGATGATATTCCAATCCCACATTTCATCACCGCTTCCCCAAAGTGATAATTTTAAACGCTCTTCACTTTCTTTTATTTGTGAGTGATAACGTTGTTTATTTCTATATTGTTGAAAAAGATAAATTAAGAATAACAAGGTAAGTAAACCGTAAACAAGAAGCATACTGGTTGATAACCACCAAGGCGGTAAAATATGTACGTTTAACTGGCTAGTTTTAGCTTTGTTGGGTTCATAAATATCATAAGCCTGTACTTCAAAAACATAATCGCCAGGACTTAAATTGGTATAAGTGGCGCGATTGTTACTATTACCTGTATCTGTGGCTGCATCAATCCAACTTTTTTCTAACCCTATTAATCTATACCTATAACGAAGTTGAGTAGGGAGCTTTGTATTAGGTGAAATAAACTCAAAGCTGATAGGAGACTGCTTATAAGCTAGTTCAAGTTGTGTCAATGAGTTTAGCTGTTTTTCTAGTGTGTAAATATTGTCATTTTTTGGCTTTATAGTGTTTTTTTGTACTATATCGATGCGTTTGTTAGCGATATATAAGTTAGTATATATCGGTTGGGTGATATTCTGATTTATTTGCAATATATCTTCAGGAATGAAAGTATAAAAACCATTAGGTCCACCAAAATAAAGTTTTCCACTTTTCGAATATAGTACAGCTCTTTTCGTGAATTCAGGTGTGTTTATTTTATAATCAGAATCAAAGTTAATAACTATATTATCTTTAGAGGTTATTACTGTAATCCCTTTATTTGTAGCAATCCAAGCATTATTCTTTGCGTCAATGGCAATTGACGCAATATAGTTATTTTTAAGTTTATTGTTTTCATCTAATACCTTTGCATTTTTACTTTTTTTGTTAAGCAAAATGAGTCCATGGGAGTCAGAACCAAGTATTATAGTTTCTCTACTGACACTTATATTATTAATAGAGGATTTAGCGTAATTCTTTCTAATAACAGTTTCTAACCTTGTGTAATTTTTATCAAAGGTAGAAAAATTTAATAGTTCATTTTGTGAGGTTATTAACCATAAAAGCTCATTACTATCTTTTTGTATGTTTATTAGCGCAGATATTCCCGTCTTAGGGTATCTCATAAAGCTTTGAGTGCCAGGGTTGTAATTTGATAAAACCCCTTCGCTATTTATAAACCAAAGACTATTTTTAATGATTATTATTAATTTATTATCAATGTAATTAGATTCATTAAGCCATTTTTTATGTTCAACTAATTTATCTACTTTAGGAAAAAAATTAAAAAGCTTATTACTTTCTGTATGTAGCCAGAGACTTTCATTTTCATCGGATAAAATTTGTCTAACATTTTCATTTATTCTAATTTCGACATTTTTTACATAATTGACAACACTTATTTTAAATAACCCATTTTTCTCAGTTGATATCCAAACAGTTCCATCAGAAGTTTCAGCAAAAGATTCTACACGATAACTTTGATTACCATCACTTTCTAAACCATGATAGAACAAACTAGTTAGTGGAGAGTGTTTATTCAAACCACCACCATAGCTTGCTAACCACATATTGTTATTGTTATCACGATAAACATCCATCAACCAATTTTCATTTATGGAAGTTGATTTTGTATTAGTTTGATAACTGCCAATATGGTTGTTTAATAAGTTAATTGTATTTAAACCATTTTGAGTCGCTAACCATACATGGTTCTCATCAAATTGTTCAATAGCTCTGATGTTTTTTGATAATAAGCTTTGGTCATTATTATTATTTTGTTTTGGAATATCTGTTAGGTGAGATATTAACTGGTAGCGATCATCAACAATATATAGTCCATTATCTGTCGCTAACCAATAACGGTTATCAATAATTTTCATGTCAAATAATGCGTTAGCATCAATTGCTAAATTGAATTTATTTTGTGTTTTAAGTGAACCTATATAGTTAAGGCTCTGACTGAGTAAATGGATACCTTTATCGAAACTACCTAACCAATAGATTCCTTCTTTATCTTGAAAAATGGTTTTTATTTCACGAATGCGTTCATTGTAGTTGCGAACATTTATACGCTTAAATTTTATATCGTTGGTATTTGTGGTAACGGAAAGTGTATGTAAGCCCTCTGTTGTTGATATCCATAATAGAGGCTTTTCTTGATCTTGCGTTGGGAGATTACTTTTATTTTGATAAATATCCCAAATAATATTGTCTTTAAGTGAAGAATGATCACTTGGCTTATTGAAAAAATTATCAAAATTATCAAGTACTAGGTTATAACGACTTAAACCGTTTTCTGTACCAACCCAGAGGGTGTTTTCACTATCAATAAATATTTTACGGATAACGTTATCTGTAATTGAGTATTTGTCATTAGCATCGTGCCTATAAATAACAAAATTATTGCCATCAAAGCGGTTTAAGCCATCTTCGGTGGCAAACCAGATAAAGCCTTGGTGGTCTTGGGTGATACCAAATACGTTGGAGTTTGATAAACCGTCTAACGTTGATAGTTGGCTAAATTTCAACAGGTTACTATTTGATTCAATTATAGTGCTTTCTGTATTAGCACCTGTACCTGTTTCTACTGAGGTGTTATTTAATTGCTCATTTGAAATAGTATTTTCAGATAAGGCATTCACTGAAAAAGCGGTAAAACAAATAACCGTTATAAGCCTTTTGATAGTAGTAATAGAAGGTGTTTTATTAACAAGTAAATTTAAAATATAAGTAGCAGGAAACTTAAAAAAATATGAAAGCACAGTTCAACCTAGTTTAATCTAAAGGGAAATGGAAAATTATTATTCTTATTTTTAAATATAAATACAAACAGATAAAAAATATGCGACAGACCATTAAAAATCATGCGTCACCTTAAGTCAACTTTTGTTGAGCTAGAATTATTTACTTATTGTTCTTTGTCTGTTAATTCTCTATTGGCAGAGTTAATATTTTCTTTGACTTTTTTTAGTGAAATCATTTGCTTCTATGATGTTTTCACTAGTTAACTGGTGCTGTATTTTTTTAGGTAGCTTTGAATCTTCTGCTGGCATAGACATTAGAATGATTCGATCGGGGTTTGATAGTGTCATTAGTTTATTTTTAATGAAGGTTATTATTTCTTCAAATTTTAAAGATAAAATAGCATCTACAAGCTGCTCCTTATGAGTAAACTGTAGATCTTTGTTGCAAATTGCCGCCCAAAAGCGCTGACTTTTAATTCTTAAATTATTATCCTTTTCTTGTAATTGCCCGGCCAAACCATGAACAAGGTGTGACCAATCATCTTCACTAAGGTCCATTATTGTTTCTAAGCTGTTGGTAATAAAGTTGTCAATAGCTTTTGTTAAGGTAATCGCGTCGGTATGCGGAGATTGAATATAAAAGGCAATACCTGGATATCGGTTTATTGGCACATAACCTACACCAACTAAGTAGCCATATTGTTTATCAGTGCGCATTTCTTGAAAAAACAAGGGTGATAAAAGCTGGCTAGTTACCATTGTTAAGGCGACCAAATTATTGTCTCTTGTACCTAGTGGGGTATAAACTACTGTTGCATGGTCATGTTCAGGAATTGTTAGTGGTAGAACAAGTGTTTTTCTATCAGTAATATCAATAACAGGGCATTGCACCGAATGTTCATTGCTGTAATTTTTGTCAAATACTTGCTTTATATTAGCCACTATTTTATTGGCGTGTTCAATAAGCCAGTTGCCATGAATCAGCACTTCAAGGGTAATCTTTTCAAAAAGTTGTTTACTGTAAGCTTGATATTGCGAAAAAGTAACTTTATTTAAAGCCATGGCTAGGTCATCAGAGCAAGGGTTGTTTGGTTGCATTAATGAACTTAATGTAGAAAATAGTTGTGAAATTGATTTACTTTTGTCGCTATTATTCCAGTGGGTGATCAATTGCTGCTTAAACAAATTAAAATTTTCTTGGCTTATATTGTGATGCATTAATCTGTATAAAAGTTTTTCTAACAACCTTGGTTGATTTTCACTGATCCCTGAAACTTGTAAGGTAATACCGCCTTGATGAGCATATAAATGGTAATGAATACAAGCTAACTCTGCATCGTAGTTTTCTTCAACGACAGTATTGGTATATAAATCTACAAATAACCGCGTCATGGCAATGTTTTCAATACATGCTATTGAATAGGGGGAGTCAATACCAATATAAATATAGCCTTTGGGTACTTTAAATGTGGTGTCTTGTTTGTACCACACCGCTAAGCCGTTAGAGGCTTCAATTTTTGTTGGTAATGTGCTCTTGTCTACATTATTAAAAACGTGAGGATTGCCAGTGATGTAAGGGTTTTCTTTCGGTAAAAATAATGTATTGTTTGCTTGGTAATTATGATGAGTCGGTGTTGATAATTGACGCCAATAAGTTAATGTTTCTGCAGCGATGTTACTTATATGATAGGGCACTTGATACCAAAAGCTAGTTTTAGAAAAGCTATTATTTTGACTTACATGAATAACTCGCAGATTGTCGGCATTTAAATAACTTAGTAAGTGACTAACGTTTTTATCATCCATACCAGACATTATATAGTCACCAAAAATATAATCTTCGCATGGGTAATGCTGCATATTAATTGCTAGTTGGCTAACATTATCTAACGGACTACTTTTTTCATGGTAAGTAAATGATAGATCTGCAATTACCTGTTTTTCTTGATAATAGTAAGAAGGTAGTTTTGCTGATTTTAATAGACCAATGTAGGAAAAAACAATACTAATAATGTCATTGATATGCGCTTCACCTAATTCAGTTAAGCTAATGCTGACATTAAAATCTTTAAAGTTAGAGCCATTGATCCCTGAGCCTGCTGTTAAACTCATCGCCCATTGTTTTTGTTTTAGTTTGGCTAAAATACTGCCTTTACCTTCATGACCAATTAAATAAGTTAATATGGATTCGGGTTTATCTTGGTAATATTTATCGATACTCTCCATAGCAAAACTGATGATCAATTGATGTTCATTTTTTACCGGGTGTACATCTATGTGTATTCCTTGATGCTCAGATAAATATAAAGGCGCTGTAACCGCTGCTAACGTTTTATCATTGTTTTTAATTTCGCTGAACATACTTTCGGCTAAATTTTTTAATTCAGCCAAAGGTTGTGGGCCTTCTATTGCCAGTGTCATATAACTAGCTTGATAGTAGCAATCAAAAAAATCGCTAATTTCTTTGCTAATGCTTATCTCATTTCTATCGGCAAGTGTGTCGATATTACCGACAGAAAACTGTGAAAATGGATGTTGTTGGTTTATCGTTTCTTTATGAACGTCGTATAAGCGACGAACATCATCTTTAAGCTTAAGCTTGAATTCAGCTTCAATGTTCTTGCGTTCTTTAACAATAAACTCATCCGCTAATAAGGGAGAAATAAAAAATTGGCTAAAACGATCTAGTGCTTCATCGAAATGTTGATGATGGATATCGAAGTAAAAACAGGTGTGCTCTGTTGCAGTCCAAGCATTGTTACTGCCACCATGCTGGCTAATAAATTTTTGATACTCGCTGCTATCAGGATACTTAACTGTGCCTAAAAAGAGCATATGTTCTAAAAAATGTGCTAACCCCTGCCTATCTTGAGGATCATTAAAATGACCCACATTAACAGCTAATGCTGCAGCGCATTTATCAGTATCCTTGTTATGAATCAATAAAACGCGTAAACCATTGTCCAAGGTAAGTGATTGATATTTTTTAAAATCATTTGGACTTTGCTTCAACTCATGGCTCCTATTTATATTGGTTTATCTAGTCTAAATTACCTTATGGAATAACTAGAGTCTATTTTATTCTTAACAGTTAAACTATATTTCTATTACTATAGCCAAAAAAACGACAACCGCGTAAGTTTATCTACTTGATGAGCTGGAGAATAAATGCATATTTTTATCATGCGCCATGGAGAGGCTGCAAATATTGAAGCTGAAGACTCACTTAGACCTTTGACAGAACAAGGTATTATTGAAACTGAAAAAATGGGGTTTTGGCTGGCGCGTCGTAAACAAACACGATTGATAAAAATCTTTGCGAGTCCGTATCTTAGGGCGCAGCAAAGTTGCGCAAATGTTATTGCCACTATTCAAAAAACGTTACTGTCTAATGAAAATACTTTTGCTAATAAAAAGATAATTTCTAATGAAATCATCCCTGAAACACTCGATTTTATTACGCCATCTGGCAATGCACATCAGGCTCATGACTTTATAGATGGCTTATTTCAAAATATTGACGCTTTAAACAAAGTGAACAGTTCAGATGAAAACGAAGCTATTTTATTAGTTTCGCATATGCCTTTTGTGAGTTATTTGGTTGGTGAGTTAACAGGTTCGTTGAATATGCCGATTTTTTCAACCGGAGCAGTGGCGATAATTGATTATGATATTGAAAAAATGCAAGGGCAGTTGATCGATATGGTATCACCTGAAAAAATAAATATTTAACATACTATGTATTTCAATCAGGAAAGATTGTAGATCTTTTGTAGGGGGTAATTCATTGCCCCTTTGTCACCATGATATTCAGTAAATAGACGGGTTTACGTTTTATTAAATTTATCTTTTAGTTCAATCAATGCCAATAAAGCACCATTGCCACCCCATTTTAATGGTGCTTGGTGAAATGCCATCACATCAGGATGTTGCACTAACCAGTGCGGTACTTTATTTTTTAATATTCTTGAGCCAAGACCATGAATGATACAAACGCATTGAGCATGCTCTTTTTGACAAGCATAAAGTAGCGCAGCAATTTCTTGTTTGGCTTGTTGTTGATCTAAACCATGGAGATCTAAAATTAAATCAGGGCTGTAAACACTACGTCGTAAATTTTTAGTTTCAAAGCTGTTAACATCGGCGCGTACGTATTTCATTGGTCCTTGTTTGTTTAAGTTAGGTTCAAACTCATCAGAAAAATGAAACTGCGCTAGTGCTTTATTCTTTTCTTGTAGAGAGCTTTGTAGAGAATTTTTTAGGTGGGAGCTGCTTTTAGGGTTGCTGAGCTTTTTGGCAAAGTGTATTGTGTCCACTTTTATCGGTTTAACCTTACCTATTACTTGTTGAAAAAGATTTTCACTAGCATCAGCATCAGTGGTGGTTTTTGATTTTTTTGGCACGTATTTAATTTTCATTTTCATCATGGCAGTTTAAAAATATAGGTTAATCTTTACAAGAAATGAATTTAATGAATTATACTCACACTATCATAATAGAGCTTACCCGCATCCTGATATGGGTAGAGTATACAGAATTTAAAAGTTATAGGAATTAAAAATGAGTAAGCTAACCGCTGTGGTCAACCAATTACATACTGTTGCAGATTATTGTCGATATGGTGCAACGTTATTTAATCAGGCTGAGTTGTTTTATGGTCATGGTAGTGATAATGCTTTTAATGATGCTTATATCTTAGTTATGTACACTTTGTCTTTACCCAATGATGTTGACGACAGTATAATGACGTGTCGGTTGATTGAATCGGAAAAACTCAATGTTTTAGCCTTATTTACTCGTCGTGTTGAAGAGCAAATCCCCGTGGCTTATATCACTAATGTTGCTTATTTTGCACAATTGCCTTTTTATGTTGATGAACGAGTGTTAATACCACGTTCACCTATTGGAGAGTTAATTGAAAATCAATTTTTTCCCTATATTCCTGCCAACAGATCGCCCAAACGTATTTTAGATTTATGTACTGGAAGTGGCTGCATAGCAATTGCTTGCGCTAGTTATTTTGGAGAAGCAGAAGTTGATGCTGTTGATTTATCGGTAGAAGCGTTGAATGTTGCACAGCTAAATATAGAAAATCACGGTCTTTGTGAACAAGTTATTCCAATTCAGTCTGATACTTTTTCTGGGGTTGAAGGGCAAAGTTATGATTTAATTGTCAGTAATCCACCTTATGTCGATCAACAAGATATGGATAGCTTACCGCAAGAGTATCACCATGAGCCTGAAATGGGTTTAGGCTGTGGCGACGATGGCTTAGATATCGTGCGTGTTATATTAGCGCAAAGCGCAAAGCATCTTAATGAGGGGGGCTTGCTATTTTGTGAAGTAGGCAACTCAGAAGTTCATGTTAAGGCTTTATACAAAGAAGTTCCTTTTACGTGGCTTAACTTTGAACGAGGTGGGCATGGTGTATTCATGTTAACCAAGGCTCAGTTGGTTGAGTTTGCGGCAGTTTTTAATTCGGCTTTAAAACCTGACAACCAGTAAATAAAAAATCAGCATCAATAAATAGAAATCAATAAATAGAAATCAATAAATTAGAAGTCAATAAATAGACGTTGGAGTTAACATGTCAGGTAATACCTTTGGAAAATTATTTACCGTAACCTCATTCGGCGAAAGCCACGGTTTAGGGCTAGGCGCAATTATTGATGGTTGTCCTCCAGGAATCGAATTATGTGAAGAAGACTTACAAGTCGACCTTGATAGACGACGCCCCGGTAAATCGCGTTTTACCACGGCAAGAAATGAAGCAGATAAAGTTAAAATAATGTCAGGTGTTTTTGAAGGTAAAACCACAGGCACGCCTATTGGTTTGATTATTGAAAATACGGATCAACGCTCGAAAGATTACGGTAATATTGCCCAAAGCTTTCGTCCTGGTCATGCTGATTACACTTACACGCAAAAATATGGCCTACGTGATTATCGTGGCGGTGGTCGTTCATCAGCAAGAGAAACAGCCATGCGAGTTGCCGCAGGTGCAGTGGCTAAAAAGTTTTTATACCAAAAATTTGGCATGAAAATACAAGCGTGTGTTTCACAAATTGGCGCTATTTGCGCAACAACTGTCGAAGGAGGGCCTCTTGATTGGCAAAACATCAATTGGGCTGAAGTAGAGCAAAACCAGTTCTTTTTTCCTGATAACAGCAAGCTTGAACAATTAGATCAACATTTACGTGACATTATGCGCGCTAAAGACTCTATAGGCGCTAAAGTTAGCGTGGTTGCAACGAATGTACCTGTTGGACTAGGCGAGCCTATTTTTGACCGACTTGATGCTGAAATTGCGCATGGGCTAATGAGTATCAATGCTGTAAAAGGGGTAGAAATTGGCGATGGTTTTGATGTTGTTAATCAAAGAGGCTCTGAGCATAGAGACGAATTAACGCCGCAAGGTTTTGATAGCAATCATGCTGGTGGTGTTTTGGGGGGAATTTCTTCGGGTCAGAACATTATTGCGCATTTAGCTTTAAAGCCAACATCAAGCATTGGTGTTAGCGGAAAAACTGTTGACGCTAATGGCGTGGCAACAGATATTATCACCAAAGGCAGACATGATCCTTGTGTTGGTATTCGCGCTGTACCTATTGCTGAAGCTATGCTCGCGTTGACATTAATGGATCACTACTTAAGACACCGAGCCCAAAATGCTGATGTTGTTTGTAGTACGCCAGTGATCACAAATAGCTAAATTCAGTTTATTTTAGTTAATTTGGTTTTTTTATTTAGTTTTTTGATTTAGGGTAAATAGGAATTAGTTTTGTCATTATTTACCCGACTTTCTTCAAGTTACTTTTTTTACTTTGCTATTCTGGGCTTAATTTCACCTTATCTTTCAGTATTTTTAGATGGGAAAGGTTTTAACTCACTTGAACTAGGTGAAATTTTTGCGATTCTTACCGCCACTAAAATTGTGGCACCCAGTTTATGGGCAATATTAGCTGATAAAACGGGTCAACAATTACTTATTATTCGCCTTGGCGCATTATCCGCTTTATTAAGCTTTATGTTGTTGTTTTGGTTAGATAGTTATTGGCCCATTAGTTTTTCTTTAGCTTTGTTCAGTCTTTTCTGGACAGCAATTTTACCTCAGCTTGAAGTATTCACGTTAAACTCTGTTCGTCGAAGTAGCAAAATATATGCACGAATTCGCTTGTGGGGAAGTGTTGGCTTTATTGTTTTAGCACTATTTGCAGGACAAGTGATGGAATACTATGAACAGCCTGGTTTATCAAATACATTTATTTCTTCATTTACTCCAGCATTCGTACTGATAGGTTGTGTAATTTTATTCTGCTTATTAATATCAACTATCCTTATTAAGCCTCAGCGCATAGTGAGTAAAGTTCAAGCACAGCCATTAGCATTAAAAGATAGGTTGTTAACGCTTAGGTTTATTACCTTCTTTGTTGGCGGTGTGTTATTACAAATTAGTTTTGGCCCTTATTATGGTTTTTTTGCTTTGTTTTTGCGTGACTTATCCTATTCTGGTTTTACTGTCGGCTTGTTAATTTCATTGGGTGTTGTTGCTGAAATTTTAGTGTTTATTTTCGCGAGTAGTTTCTTTAAATATTTTTCATTAAAGGCATTATTAATATTCAGCTTAGTTGCAACGGGTGCTCGCTGGCTTTTAGTCGCTTTATATGCAGAATCAATTTGGCTTTTGGCGTTAACTCAACTAATGCATGCAGCAAGCTTTGCGCTTTTTCATAGCGCCTCGATGCTCTTTATTAGCAGTCATTTTACTACTTGTCAGCAATCAAGAGGTCAAGCGGTATATTTAGGCGGAGTTTATGGCGTAGGTGGAGCAATTGGTGCTTACGTAGCTGGCGTGTTATGGCTTGATGGCTTAGGTGCGAGCACTGCCTTTTTAACGGCTAGTGCAGCAGCATTACTTGCGGCTTTTGTAGTGCTGTTTATGCCTAAAGAGGAAAAAATTAAAAATAATTATATTTGATTTATAGGAAATTATTTTTCTGTTTTGGTTGCTGTGTTTTTTTCGGTTTCAGTTTCGTTATCTTCTTCCTCAATAACAAGAACAGGTGCAATGTTTTTTACCGCATTTAACGCGCTTTCGTAATCAGGATGTTGTGAAATATTAGCAACTAACTCTTTATACTTCACTTTTCCTTGGTTATCAATAATGAAAACAGCCCGTGTTAGTAAGCCCATATCTTTTATGATTAAGCCATAGTTTTCACCAAAATTACGCCAAACAGAGTCAGATAACACTTTTATTTGATCTACATTTTCAACTTTACAAAAACGTTTTTGGGCAAAGGGTAAATCATTGCTAATAGTTAGCAGGGTAATGTTACTAGGTAATTTTGCTGCTTCTTCATTAAAACGTTTTGTTTGAATAGAACAAACACCTGTATCTAGGCTTGGAACAACTGAAATTAAAACGGTTTGACCTTCAAAGTCAGACAGCTGAACGGGCAAGAAATTTTTATCAACTACCTTAAAGTTAGGCGCTTGCTCACCAAGAGCCACTTGTGTTCCAAGTAAGGTTACATACTTGTTATTTGCCTTAACTAAGTTTTGTGTTTGAGTTAGATCATCTTGATTAAATGCTTGCGCATTGAAAATTAAAGTGAAATTTATAAAAATCAATGCAAATAAAAGTTTGTTTAAGGTAGATAATTTCATTATTAGTTGGGATAATTAACAGAAAAAATAAGTCTACCGTTTTTTATATTAAATTTCTGCATTATTTTTAATAATATCTGTAAAGTTATTGAATAATAACCTACTGTTAATACTATATTGTGAAAGCGTTAGTATATGATTATGAAAACGTTAGTATATGCAATTAGGCTCAAATTTTTCTTATGATGATAATTTATTTTTCCAAAGGTGATGTTCTATATGCCAACTAAGCTACTAATTTGTGATGATTCAAATATGGCGCGCAAGCAACTTGCTCGTTCATTACCCGATGGCTGGGATGTTGAGTTAAGTTTTGCAACGGATGGTGTTGAAGGCATAGAAGCAATAAAAGCCGGTAAAGGTGATGTGTTGTTGCTTGATTTGAATATGCCAAATATGGATGGTTATCAAGTGCTTGAAACTATTTTAGAGCAAGACTTACCCACATTAACAATCGTTGTTTCTGGGGATATTCAACCTGAAGCACACAAGCGAGTAACGGGTTTAGGGGCTTTAGATTTTATTAAAAAACCTGTTAATAAAGAGAAGTTAACCGAAGTTTTGCTTTCTTACGGTGTATTTACCAAAGATGATCAGCAAGTTGAACCTGTTACTGAACATTCTACCAATACAAAGACATACCTAGCACCCACCCCTGAACAGAGTAATAAGCATGTTTCTAAGCCAACACCATTAAAGATTACTCCGATAGAAATGTCGGCACCTATAAGTAGTGAAGAACTAACTTTATCTGCTGACTTACGTGATTGTTATCAAGAAATTGCCAATGTAGCTATGGGTCGAGCAGGGGATTTATTAGCACGCTTACTTGATGTATTTGTAGAGCTACCCATACCTAATGTTAACTTTATTGAAGTTAGCGAGTTAAGAATGGCACTTAAGGATGTTGAAGCAAACGAGAGTACATCGGGTGTTTGTCAAGGCTTTATCAGCGCGGGTATTTCAGGAGAAGCGTTACTTATTCTAAATGATTCAAGCTTTAAAGATGTTGCTTCCTTAATGAATTATCAGTATAACGCGGATGAAGGCACCGAGTTAGAAGTATTAATGGATTTAGCTAACGTATTAATTGGTGCATGTTTAAAAGGTATTTCAGAGCAACTCGATATTGATTTCAGCCAAGGTCATCCTGTGGTTTTAGGTCAGCATAGAAGAATATCAGAATTAATTGCAAATAATTCTGATAAATGGAAAAGAACATTAGCAATTGAGATTAGCTATAGCATTGAAAATTATCCAATTAAATGTGATTTGTTATTATTGTTTACAGAGAAATCAATGCAAACATTGAATAACAAACTTGCTTATTTAATAGATAGTTTTTAATTTATATTTTACGATAAATATTTCAATAATGTAGACCTATAAAGTGGGATTGGGTATGTCGTTAGAAACGTCACAATTAAATGAATTACACTGGTTGATGGAAATGCTTCACAACATTGATGTTGGCTTAGTGGTTTTAGATACAGACTATAAAGTTCAAATATTTAATGGCTTTATGGAAAACCATAGCGGTTATTTCCCTAGAGAAGTGAAAGATAAGGTATTATTTGAACTCTTTGATGAGATCCCTAAAGAGTGGTTCGAGCGTAAAGCAGAGTCGGTGTTTTTATTAAAAAATAAAGCGTTTACTATTTGGGAACAACGGCCCTATTTATTTAAATTTGATAGTTACCGCCCTGTTACGGGTAGTGCTGATTTTATGTATCAAAACACTACGTTTATTCCTTTACTTTCCTCAACAGGTATAGTTACCCATTTGTGTTTACTTGTGTACGATGTAACTGACAACGCTATGCATAAATTGAGTTTAGAGAAGGCTAATGCTGAGTTAGCTATTTTGAGCCAAACAGATGGCTTAACTAGCTTATTTAACCGTACTCATTGGGAAAACTGTTTACAAGCCGAGTATAAGCGCTGGATTCGTAGCCAACATTCAAGCTCGTTAGTGATGTTAGATATTGATCATTTTAAAAATGTTAATGATACCTATGGGCATTTAGTTGGTGATGAAGTTATTCGTCATATTTCAGCCCTGATTCGAGCACATGTACGAGAAACTGATGTTTCAGGGCGTTATGGTGGTGAAGAATTTACTATTTTACTTGCGGATACCTCTTTAAAGAATGCCTATGTTTTTGCTGAACGTTTACGCAGAGAAGTAGAGGCTGCGGTAGTTAACTATAATGATATTGAACTTAAATACACTATCAGCCTAGGGGTTGCAGAGGTAGACGAAAGTATTGAAAACTATGAAGCTTGGATTGAATGTGCTGATGCTGCGCTTTATCACGCTAAAGAGAATGGCCGCAATAAAGTGAGTTTACATACAAAGCAGAACTAATAAAGAACTAATAAAGAATAAATAGGCGAGCATTCCTTTGTATTTTAAAAAAACATTAGGGTTTAAAAAGCTACTTACGTTTCAAAATAGTCGTCACAGTTATTATCATTATAGGTACGAGGATCATTAGTAAAAGAATTAACCTTGGCCATTGGCTATAAGGTGTTTTACCGCTTACTAATGACACTTCAGCTTTTAGTACTTTCTCTTCGAACTGAGGAATGCGAGCAATAAAAGCACCCTTGTGATCAACAATGGCAGTAATGCCATTATTTGTTGAGCGTAATAAAGGCCTACCAAACTCTAACGCTCGCATACGAGCAATTTCCATATGTTGATGTGGACCATGTGAATCGCCAAACCACGCATCATTACTTACGGTTAATAATAAATCGGTTTCATGAGTTAAATTTGCGGCCAACTGATTTGGGAAGGCAATTTCAAAACAAAGTAATGGCAGTATATGTAAATCGTTAGCAATTAGGTTTTTTTGTACATAACTGCCTCGGCTAAAAGATGATTGCGGTAAATTAAACAATGGCGCTAATGGGCGTAGCCATTCTTGAAAAGGTACAAACTCACCAATGGGCAGTAAATGATTCTTTGAATAACGATTACTGTGATTATAGAAATAGCCTTGTTCATCATCACTCTGTTTTCTACCTAAAACAATTAAGCTATTAAAATACGCTTTACTTTCGAAATTATAATTAATAATACCCGTAATAATCGCGCTATCATTCAAAAGAGCAGAGCGGTTTACGGTTGTTAAATAGTCCTGTGCCGCGGGCTCCATGGCTGGAATAGCCGATTCAGGCCAAATGATAATATCAGCATCATAATTCATTAGAGTTAGATCTAAATACTTGAGCATAGTTGGCCATTCTTGCTCTGGTACCCATTTTATTGATTGTGTTATGTTGCCTTGAACTAGGGCTATTTTTGTTATTTCACCCGTTGGTTTTACCCAAGTGATTTGTGAGAAAAGAAAACTGAGTAGGCTAAGCACAAAAATAAATGCGATAGGTAATCTGAGCTTTGCAAAGCTATGTAGTTTTTTCGCATTGGCAGTTTTGACTAAACAAATATTAATGAAGACAACTAATGCGGTTATTCCTACTTCGCCAATAACAGGTGCAAAGCTAGCTAACGGGCTATCTATTTGACTGTAACCTAATGATAACCATGGAAAACCCGTAAGAACAACACTGCGTAAATATTCGCTAATAAGCCAAAAAGACGGTAATAACCATAAGTTAAGTTGTTGGTTTTTAGAAAAACGTGCAGTTAAATAAGCGGTAAGGGCAGGGAATAGCGCTAAATAAATACAAAGCAGTAGCATTAAGCTTAAGGAAACAATTAATGGCAAACCACCAAATTGATCAATACTGACATGAACCCAGCTGATACCACTAGCAAACCAACCAAAGGCAAATATGCCCATAAGTTTGGCTGCTTTTTTCGGTGCTTGATTTTGTATTTTATTAAAAACAATAGCAGGAATTAACAGTGTTAAATACCATTGCGAAAAAGGGGCATAAGCAAAAACCAAACTCAAACCTGCGAAAAGGCAGAGCCCATATTCCTTCTTAGTTAATAAGTAGCGGCTTAGTGTTTTTTTTAAGCGAGAAAAAAGTGTTTTAAAGCCTATTTTAGTCACTCGTTTTACCATTGATTTTATGCTTTTTAGCAACGGTTACTTGTAACATTTGCATGCATCTTTTGTCCGCAGCAACAACTTTAAAGTCAAAATGACCGATAGTAACTTGTTCACCTTTTTGTGGCATATGGTTTAGTTTTTGTAAAATAATACCTGAAATAGTATCTGCTGATTTTTCATTAAATTTGCTATTAAAATAATAATTAAAATCCTCAAGCTCAGTTAAGGCTCTCACTAAGTAAACATTACCCGCAAGTACTTTAATGTCTTCTTCAATGTTGTCATCGGTTTCATCTTCAATTTCACCCACAATTTGTTCAAGAATATCTTCAATAGTGATCACCCCTGAAATACCACCGTATTCATCAGCAACTAACGCCATATGATATCGGTTAGAGCGAAATTCTTTTAATAGTGGCTCTACTTTTTTACTTTCTGGAACAATGATGGCAGGGCGAATTATTGTATTTAAGCTAAATTCATTGTTATTTATGTCCAAATTCGCGGTATTAAAGCCAAAAGCGAGTAAATCTTTGGCTAATAAAATACCGTCAACATGATCAATGTCTTCATTAACAACGGGAAAACGTGAGTGACCAGACTCTAAAATTATGGGCAAAAACTCATCAAGTCTGTGGTTTCTGTCAATGGTAACCATTTGTGATCGGGGGATCATAATATCGCGAACACGCATTTCTGATACACCTAACACCCCTTCAATCATTAGTTTAGTTTCTGGGTTGATCAGTTCACGATTTTGAGCATCTTCTAATACATCAACGAGATCATTTCTATTTTTCGGCTCAGGACGAAAGATGTGAATAATTCTATTCAAAAGTGATTTCTTCTTTGAGCCGTTGCTCTGGTGGGGGTTGTCTTCGCTCATAGAGCTTGAGTATTTCCTATATTAAATTATATGTCGTATGGATTAGCAATTGAGAGCTTAGCTAAAATCTTTACTTCTAGCGATTCCATTTCATTCGCATCAGCATCGTTTATATGATCATATCCTAATAAATGCAAGCACCCATGTATTACCATATGAGCCCAATGATCAAATAACGCTTTATTTTGATTGCTCGCCTCTTGTTCAACAACTTGTGCGCAAATAACTAAATCACCTAATAAATTAAGCTCAATTCCTTCGGGTACTTCAAAAGGAAAAGATAACACATTGGTTGGTTTATCTTTTTGTCTATATTGTTTATTAAGTTGCTGGCTTTCAGTTAGGTTAACTAAACGAATAGTTAATTCAAATTCTTGTTCCGTCACACTAGCTAAAGCGGCATCAACCCACTGTTGAAAAAGCTCAGTAGAGGGTAACTTTTGTGCGTCGCAGACATTTTGTATATCAACAATGTGTTTCATCACTTTGTACTACTTTGCTTTTGCCTGTTTAATTTTTGCTCATGAGACTCATAAGCATCTACAACTCTAGCAACAACTGGATGACGAACAACATCTTTCGATTGGAAAAAGTTGAAACTGATACCTTTGATATCTTGTAAAACCTCAATAGCATCGCGCAAACCTGAGGTTTGATGGCGTGGTAAATCAACTTGAGTTATATCCCCAGTGATAACAGCCCTAGAGTTAAAACCTATTCGGGTTAAGAACATTTTCATTTGTTCAACGGTTGTATTTTGACTCTCATCTAAAATAATAAAGGCATCATTTAACGTTCTACCGCGCATATAAGCTAAGGGCGCAACCTCAATGACATTACGTTCAATAAGTTTTTCAACGCGCTCAAACCCTAACATTTCAAATAAGGCGTCATAAAGCGGCCTTAAGTAAGGGTCTATTTTTTGTGATAAATCACCTGGTAGAAAACCTAACTTTTCACCCGCTTCCACGGCAGGACGAGTTAATAGTATTCTGCGAACTTCTTGGCGCTCTAGTGCTTCAACAGCACAAGCTACAGCAAGAAAAGTTTTGCCTGTGCCTGCCACGCCTACGCCAAAGCTGATATCGTTGGTAATTATATTTTGAACATAAGACTGTTGATTACCATTTCGTGGTTTTACTGTGCCACGCTTAGTCTTGATGGTAACCATTTTTTCATAGTTAGCACCTAACTCTGAGGCTTCTTTCGTGTTAACAGAAGAGACACTTGAACTATCTTGCTCTAAAACGTTTGCTTCAAGAATAGCAAGATGTACCATATCGCTACTTATATCTTTAGTTTGTCCTTTTACAGTGGCTGTTTCTAGGTATAAATTTTTTAATAAATCGATAACAGCAATACAGTGAGTATCCTTGCCTAATACTTTAAATTGATTACCACGATAACTAATTTCTACCCCTAAACGACGTTCAATGGTTTTTAGATGATCATCCATTGGGCCACACAAATTAGCCTGGCGTTCGTTATCAACAGGCTCTAAGGTTATTAGATGACCTTGTTGTTTATTTGTTTGTTTTGTCGAGTGTTCGGTCAAAATATTTTCCATTAATGTAAATAGTCTTATGCTATGTAACTTGTGGCATGTAGCTTACGGTGTATAAGTTCCAACACCTAAATCATCCAGATTATTTATTACAGACTTTGATGTTTTATGATGGTTGTTTGCTAATATATCTGCAGGTGAATACGCTATGCGTAGCCCCATTTCGCTTTCTTGGCGGATCAAATCACCACGTAAAGAGTTAGCATAAACATCGGTAATTTTTACATCAACAAATTGACCAATAACTGAATGTGGCGCAACAAAGTTAACGGTGCGGTTATTTTCAGTTTTTCCACGCAGTTCCATTGGATTTTTCTTTGATGGGCCTTCAACCAAAATGCGTTGTTCAGTATTAAGCATTTGTCTGGCGATGCGCAACGCTTGTTGTGTTATTTTATCTTGTAATGCTGCTAAGCGTTGTTTTTTAGTTTCATCGCTAATATCATCAGGCAAATCAGCAGCAGGTGTACCAGGGCGAGCGCTATAGATAAAGCTAAAGCTTAAATCAAAGTTAACCGCTTCAATTAACTTCATTGTATCCATAAAGTCATCATCGCTTTCGCCGGGGAAGCCGATAATAAAGTCAGAAGACATGCAAAGCTCAGGGCGAACTTTTTTCAATTTTCGAATTTGTGATTTGTATTCAATAGCCGTATGGCCACGTTTCATTTGAGTTAAAATTCTATCACAACCACTTTGTACTGGCAGGTGCAAATGGTTTACTAGTTCGGGCACGTCTGCATAAGCGTCGATAATATCATCAGTAAACTCAACAGGGTGTGAAGTGGTATAACGAATACGGTCAATACCATCAATGGTCGCTACTAAACGAACTAAATCAGCAAAGCGACAAATACTGCCATCATGCATTTCACCGCGGTAAGCATTAACATTTTGACCCAGTAAGTTAACTTCACGCACATCTTGTTCGGCAAGTTGGGCTATTTCATATAACACATCATCAAGAGGTCTACTTACTTCTTCACCCCGAGTATAGGGAACAACGCAGAAAGTGCAGTACTTACTACAACCTTCCATAATTGAAACAAAAGCACTTGGTCCATTTGCTACCGGCTCAGGTAAACAGTCAAATTTTTCAATTTCAGGGAAACTCACATCAACAATGGGACTAGAACTTCGTTGTAATTGATTCAACATTTCGGGTAAGCGGTGCAATGTTTGCGGGCCAAAAATCATATCAACAAATGGCGCTCGTTGACGGATAGCTTCACCTTCTTGTGAGGCTACGCAGCCACCAACACCGATAATTAAATCAGGTTTTTTATCTTTTAAATTTTTCCAACGGCCAAGCTGATGGAAAACTTTTTCTTGAGCTTTTTCACGGATAGAACACGTGTTGAGTAAAATAACATCAGCGTCTTCAGCTTCTTCTGCTAGTTGAAAACCATGAGTTGAGTCTAGTAATTCGGCCATTTTTTGCGAGTCATACTCGTTCATTTGACAGCCCCAAGTTTTGATATATAGCTTTTTACTCATTTATTTTACTCTTACCTATTCGCTTAACGATTGAAATCGACTTTTGATATTTCAGTTGCTGTTTAGTTTTAACTGCTTTTAACTGCTTTTAACTGAGGCGTCGATAAAAAGAGACGTATTTTACATTAATTTAATCAAAGTTTCGAGCTTACTGTTCGCTGATTAGATGAAATTAATTTCTGTGTATTATCGCTAGGCTTAACTCATTCTCTTCGTTACACTAAGTTGTATTAGATTTAAGTGGAACCAGTGCAATATGAAAAATTTTGATTGTGTTGTCGTCGGTGGCGGCATGGTTGGTGCAGCAAGTGCTTTAGCATTGTCTCAATTGGGTTTAACGGTTGCCTTAATTGAGCAATATGAGCCTGAAAGCTTTGAAAAGGAGCAAAACCTTGATTTACGTGTTTCAGCTATATCGCTAGCTTCACAGTATTTATTAGACCAACTTGGCGCATGGTCACAAGTTGCGCAATGGCGAGCTTGCCCTTACAAACGATTAGGTGTTTGGGAGCAAGAATATGCTTATACAGAGTTTAATGCGAATGATATTGAGCAAAGCCACTTAGGACATATTGTTGAAAATAGATTGTTACAGTTGTCTTTGTGGCAGCAAATAAAATTGCAAAGCAATATTGAAGTTTTTTGCCCTGAAAGGTTAATTTCGTTATCGCAAGATAAAGAAAAAGCTACGTTGGTTTTAGAGCATATAAGCTTGACGGCTAAGTTAGTGGTAGCAGCAGATGGTGCGAATTCTCAAGCTCGACAATTAGTTGATATCGGTATTACCTCATGGGATTACCAGCAATCAGCAATGCTGATAAATGTAAAAACTCAGTTGCCACAACAAGATATTACTTGGCAACAATACTTGCCTACTGGACCTGTGGCTTTCCTGCCTTTGACTAAAGATCCATTATCGAAAGAATCAGTTTCCGTTGAAGGCTCCCCAGAACAAAAGAAACAAGCGGAACAAGGTGGTTATGCCTCTTTAGTTTGGTATCACCAGCGTGATGAAATCAAACGATTATCTGCCTTATCTAATCAACAATTACAGCAAGAAATATTAGCTGTATTTCCAAAACGATTAGGGCAGATAGAAGTACTTGCTAAAGGATGTTTTCCATTAACTCGTCGTCATGCCAATACCTATCAGAAAAATCGCGTGTTATTGCTAGGAGATGCTGCCCATACTATTAATCCTATGGCAGGTCAGGGAGTTAACTTAGGTTTTAAAGATGCTAAAGCGTTGCAAAGCGTTATCGCCAGTGCTATTGGTAATGGTGAATGTTGGCATAATAAGCAAGTTTTAGGACGTTATGAAATGATGAGGCGTAAAGATAACTTGTTAATGCAATCAACAATGGATGTTTTGTATCATGCTTTTAGCCATCCATCACCCTTAGTTAAAACGCTAAGAAATGCTAGCTTATTTGCTGTTAGTAAGGTGCCTGTGCTTAACAGTGTAGTAAAAAATAAAGCGTTGGCATATGCGTGTGGGATTTAATAATTGGTATAAAGAGAGATCTATCGACGCTAGTGACTTAACCAGACGTTAGTGACTTAAATAGTACTTGGCCTTATTAGCGCATTCTTGGGCATTTTTTATCGGGCAAGCCATACGTTGTTTAGGCATACCAGCTTCCATAAATACCGCACCAACGGGATAAAAATTGTGTTCTCGAAAATATTCTACGTTTTCTAATGGACTATAAATATAAACTTCGTTTAAAGCGAGTTCTTCAGCAATACGAAATAAGCCCCTCATAATAACTTTATCAATAGCTGCTTGCCTAAATTCCATAAGCACAGCTATACGGCTAATTTCACCTGAAGAGGATATTCGCCCCGTGGCGATAGGCTCTTGAGAGTTATCATCGCAAACAAGCATATGAAATGCTGAATTATCTTTACGATCGAATTCTATTTTTTTGGGAATTCGTCTTTCACAAATAAAAACTTTTTCACGTACATCTTTCAATAAGAACTCGGCTTGATGCCAAAGAACTCGACTCACACTGTAGGACATTTTTTTAACCATTCTTGTCATTATTTCATGCAACACAAAATTCAGTATTTATTATATATAAACGACTAAATTAATTTGTTTGGTAAGACGATTATGCGAATAGTTATTATTTTTGCTTTCATTGTTAAAATCGTAGCACTTTACTAAGCATAGTTAACGATTGATATTTTTTCAAACATTATATAAAGGTTTATGTAGCTTTACTGAATTTACCTGAAGACGGTAAAGTCTTTTGTAAGTTATGTCAGGCATGTAAAAAATGAAGTGCAGATGTTAACAGGGTGTAGCGTATTTACAGCTATAGAATTTTATCGTAGATAATGAGATTTTATGTGATATGAATCAAGTTTACTTTTTTCAAAAATGTTTTAATCACGTATTTAGATTGATGATAATTGGAACTAATTTTGGTTGAAGAGCAAGTAAAATCTATAATTGATAGTTTATCTCAATCTGTTTCCGATAATTTTATTGAGACTATTTGTTTATCTTTGGCAAGTGCTATTAAGGCTGATTTTGTTTTTGTCGCCCAATTAGATAATGAACATACAATCGCAACAACACTCTCTGTTGCTTCACAAGATCAAATCTTAGATAACTTCTGCTACGCTTTAAAGTCAAGCCCTTGTGAAAATGTTAGCAAGGGTGAAGTTTGTACTCATATGAGCAATACACAACAAACGTACCCTGATGACCAATTACTCATTAATATGAGCATTGTTGGTTATGTTGGCGTTCCTTTAAAAAATACCGATAATGAAACTGATGCCATTTTAGTTGCTCTTTATCATCAGCCTATTGAAAATATCTCAGAAGTAACGTCGTTATTTTTATTATTCAGTGGCATGATAAAAAAAGAGATGGAAAAACAAGTGCTAATTAATGAGCTAAAAACAAGAAATAAAATAATTGAAGAAAGTAAAGAAGCCATTATTGTTTGCGACAAGCATAGTAACATCACCAGTGTTAACAAGGCCTTTAGTAGAATTTTAGGTTATAGTTTTAAAGAGGTACAGGGAAAAAATCCGCGTATATTAGGTGCGGGGATCCATGATAAAAATTTTTATTTTCAAATGTGGCAAGATATTGATGATACTGGCTCATGGTCTGGTGAAATCTGGAATAAAAAGAAAAATGGTGAAGTTTTCCCTGAGTGGCTTTCTATTAATAGTGTTGTCGATGAAAATAATGAGGTTTCACATTATGTTGCTTTTTTCTTTGATATCACTAAGCAAAAAGAATCAGAAGCCAAAATTTTCAAACAAGCCAATTTTGATTTACTGACCGGTATTGCTAATCGATTCTCCTTTTTAGAAAAGCTTTCACACGCGGTTAACACCGCGCAATTAACTAAGACTAAATACGCCATTCTTTATATGGATTTAGATTTATTTAAAGAAATCAATGATATATATGGTCATGTTTTTGGTGATGAATTATTAATTCAAACCTCTAAACGGCTACAAAGTTATATTAAGTCAACAGATTCAGTGGCCCGAATTAGTGGCGATGGTTTTGCTATACTGCTTAATAATATTGAAAACAATGAAGTTATAAACAATATTGTCACCCGTATTCTCGTTGGTTTTAGTAAACCTTTTAGCATAAGAAATACAGTGCTGCGTTGTACCTTAAGTATAGGCATTGTTGCCTTTTCCAGTGATAAGGACGATGTTGACGAGCTGATGAAAAAAGGTGAAACAGCAATGTACCATGCTAAAGACAGCGGGAGAAATTCATTCAGCTATTTTACCCAAGAAATGCAAAATATTGCTCGTCACCAGCTAAATTTAAAGCGCCAATTGATTGGTGCAATAAAAAATAGGAAACTTAGCGTTGTTTATCAGCCTGTTGTCTCGATTAGCGATAAAAAAACAAATAAGTTTGAGGCACTAGTTCGCTGGAATAATCAAGGCGAGTGGATCTCGCCAATGGAGTTTATTCCCATTGCGGAAGAGTCTTCTTTAATTATTGAGTTAGGCGAATTTGTTTTATCTGAAGCATGCATTCAATTGAAAAAATTAAAGACTCAAGGGTTTAACGACATTGTTTTTAATGTTAATCGCTCAGTTTATGAAATTCCGTTGAATCAAAATGAAAATGATCATTGGTTAACCATCATCAAACTCCATGGTTTACAGCCTAGCGATATTTGTTTTGAATTAACGGAAAGTGCTTTAGCACCCGATAAGCGAAACAATGCAGTACTGTTTAATCAATTAAGAAGTGCAGGTTGTAAAATTGCTTTAGATGATTTTGGCACCGGTTATTCATCATTAAGTTACCTGCGACGAATTCCTGTTGATTATATAAAAATTGACAAATCCTTCGTTAACGATATTTGCACTAATCATGAAGATAATATTTTAGTGTCTACCATTATCGCTATGTCTAAAGCTTTAGGTAAAGAGGTAATCGCAGAAGGTGTTGAAACTAAAGAACAGCTGCAGTTACTTATTGAGCTAGGGTGTGATTACATTCAAGGTTATTACTTTTCCAAGCCCTTGCCCGTTGAAAAACTATTCAGTTATTTAACGAATTTTTCATACTCAAATTTATCGAGTAATAATGAAACTTTTACTCTTAAGTAAAGGCTGCTACCAAGAATAACGTATTATTTTTTGTGAATATTTTTTGATGTGGTAGTAATATGAAGTTATTAGATAAATTTCAAAATACAAATCGACTCTATGTGATATTGCTATTTCCTATTATTGGCATTTTGTTATTTGCCGCAATAGGGATAAAGGACAAGGTTCATTTTGTTGGCGAAATGAAACAAATTGAGCAACTTACTAAATTAACCACCCAAATAACGGCGCTTGTTCATGAGACGCAGATAGAGAGAGGCAAAACCTCTGTTTATCTGTATAGCCAAGGCCGCAGTTTTTCTGATGAATTACTTGCTCAATACCAAAAAACAGATAAATTACGTGATAACGTTTCAAGGCTATTAATTGCTTTTAATGATCAAGATAACGAAAACAATTTTCAAAATCTATTGAAAAGCGTAATCAATGCACTTGAACGAATATCCGTTGTTCGTCAAGACGCCCTTGCACTGAATATTCCTATGTTAGTTGCCATTGATTACTACAGTGATTTAAATGCTAAATTTCTTAAAATTATTTCTGTACTACCTAGTTTATCAGACGATAGCAGCATTTCTAGACTAAGTAATGTTTATCTTAATTTATTAAAAGGTAAAGAAAAGGCAGGCTTAGAAAGAGCGATAATTAGCGGTATATTGAGTGCTAGTAATACTTCACCTAATTTGTACTTACAGGCAATTTCTTTATCAGCACAGCAACAAATGTATTTTGACAGTTTTTCTTTATCGGCTTTACCAAAATATATAACCTTATTTAAAAAGGCTGAATCATCCGATGATAGCCAGCAAGTAGCTGCCATTAGGCAATATGTTCATCAGCAAGTTTTTCAAAATAAGCCTCAAGAAGTTATTAATAAATTACACGCTTTAGCGGCTAAGAGTAAACTCGAATCTATTATTCTTTCAGATGAATTCCAACCTAATATCTCACAATGGTTTACTCATAGTACTAATAGGATCAATGCCCTAAAACGGGTAGAAGATTCAATTGCCGTAGATTTACTTACTCAAACCCAGCAAGCCAAGTTTGATGCTTTTTATAGCTTAGTGTTTTATTCGATGTTGGTGATAATGGCTATTGTTATGGCTTTTGTTATCCCAGTAATATTTAAAAAATTACAGCGAAGTAGAAAAAAACTAGATAAAAATATTAATGAATTGAATTTAACTCGAGACGAACTAGTGCAAAGTGAAAAAATAGGCTCTCTTGGCCGTATGGTTGCAGGGTTCGCTCATGAAGTGAATACACCTATAGGTATTGCTGTTGGTTCGGTCAGTCAAATTCAACAAAGTTCTGCTTGTTTAAGTACGCTACTAAAACAAGATGAAGTTGATGAGCAAGACCTGCTTGAGAATATAAACACTATTACCACGGTATCCATGCTGGCAATATCTAATCTAAATCGTGCTGCAAGATTAGTACAAAGTTTTAAACGTACTTCGGTTGATCAATTATCAGAGCAGGCCAGACATTATAATGTTAAAGAAGTGCTTGATGATGTTATTTTTACGCTTAATAGCAAATTGATTAAAAAGGCCATTAAGGTAGCTTTATCTTGCCCTACTGGTTTTACTGTTTTTGGTCAACCAGGGCGCTTTGATCAACTGGTTACCAATCTTATTATCAATAGTATTGCCCATGCCTTTGACGATTCGATTAGTGATGCCCTTATTTCCATTGCCGTGACTCGTACCGCTGACAACCTTATATGTTTAAGCTATACCGATAATGGCAAGGGCATGGAGGCATCTGCGGTAGATAAAATATTTGAACCTTTTTTTACCACTTCACGTAACGATGGTACGGGGTTGGGGATGTATATTTGTCATTGCATTGCTGTTGATGATATGCACGGCCATATTCGTTGTGAAAGTAGTCTAGGTAATGGCATTTTATTTGAAATTATTTTTCCATGCCAAGAAGTGATGGGTCTGGAAAATGAAAGTTAAATCTAAATTTACATGACATTAGCTCAACGTGGTGTCTTATTCGTTGTGGAGAAAATAGATGAAGATTGTTAACAGAAATACAAAGCAAAATGATATTGCTGTTCCCGCTAAGGCTTTTGCAAGCCGTTATGTATGGAAAGTTTTAATTGTTGATGATGAAGAGGATATTCGCACCTTAACTAAAATTAATTTAAAAGATTTTGAGTTTGATGGCCGAAAACTACACTTTCTAGAAGCTGATTCTGCAGCCTCAGCCAAGAAAATTATCGCTGAACATGACGATATAGCACTGGCGCTAATTGATGTGGTCATGGAAACCGATGATGCAGGCTTGAAGCTAGTTGAATATGTTCGTAATGAGCTTAATAGACATATGATCCGTTTAATCATACGAACCGGTCAGCCAGGTATAGCGCCAGAGCGCTACATCATTGATAACTTTGATATAGATGATTATAAAGATAAAACTGAACTGACTGTTGATAAATTATACACCACCGTGCGTTCGGCAATCAAAGCGTATCGAGAACTTAAAGCTATTGATATGAATAGAGCCGGCTTAAGAAAAATTATTGATGCCTCTCCAGAGGTTTATCGAATTTCTAAAACGTCCTTAAGTGATTTTTTTGATGGTATTTTATCGCAAATTATTGGCCTTTGTCATTTAAATGAAAATGCGTTGATTTCTACTATAGACGGTATGGTGGCGACAATAAACGGTGAGGAAGTCAAAATTGAATCAGGTTTGGGGGCATTTTGCCATAAAGATGAAAATAGAAACCGAATTGATCATATCTCCCAAACGTGTATTGATATTATTTTAAATAAAGAATCAGCTAAAAATTTACGACAAGGCTCACTAGTTTTGCCTTTGACTATTGATGAGCACACGGTTGGCTTTGTTTACCTAGAATCTAACCGTGCGCTGTCACCAGAAGACAAAAACCTTATTGAAGTCTTTACTAATCAGTGTGCCAATGCCTTAGAAACACTGAAATTACATTTAAATTTGAAAATGGCTTATAACCAAGCTATTGATACTTTAGCTGAAGTGGCTGAATTTAAAGATTCTACAACGGGTAAGCATATCAATAGACTTGGCTCTTATACCGCTATTGTGGCAGAAGCGATGGGCGTACCACCAGATGAAGCATACGATTATGGCAAGGCGGCGATGTTACATGATGTTGGTAAAATTGGCATACCTGATAATATTTTACAAAAACCAGGCAAGTTAACAGAGGCTGAATTTGAAACCATGAAACAGCACGCTGAAATAGGGGCACAAATATTAAGTCATTCAAATAGTACTAAGTTGGCGCAAGGAGTTGCTTTATATCACCATGAACGTTGGGATGGTACAGGGTACCCCAAAGGGATTCCAAGTCAGCAACTTCCCTTAATCACTCGAATTGTTGCCGTTGTTGATGTCTTTGATGCCTTAGTCAGTAAACGGCCATATAAAGAGGCATGGCCGCATGAAGATGCACTTGAGGCCATTATAACAGGCTCAGGCACTCAGTTTGATCCCAATGTCGTTAAGGTTTTTACTAAGCTTTACCATGACGGCACGCTAAATAATATTTTAGCAATGAACTAGTCACTTAATGAACAAGTCACTTAATGAATATATTTAACAATTACCTTTAACTTTATAGATGAACGAAAATGAATATCAGCAAAACATACTCAACAGAAAATAACAGTAAAAATGAGAGAAGAAAGTTTTCTGAACCTTCTCAGTTATTTTTCTCCTACTTTTCGATAGATAAGCACGCCCTATGTGACTTAGTTTCAACGAAACTACATTCAGATGATTTTATTGCGACACGTACTAGCTATATAACCATTCGTCTTTGGTTTATGTGTATGTTCTTTTCTTTATCAGTACCTGTTTTTTCATTTTTTGATTTTATATTCTTTCCAAATAAGGAAGCTATTTACCTACTCGCCGCAAGAATTGTGTTATCAATTAGTCTTCTTATGTTGGCACAAGCTTTAAAAGTGTGGCCCTTAGTTCGCACTGTTAGAATAGTGATGCCACTAGCCTTCTTAATACCTATGCTATTTTCCGTTGCTAGTATGCTGATTATTAAGAGCATTCCCATAGAAGTAGTACCAAGTATATTTAGCATGATGCCTTATTTTATATTGGCTATGCTAGGTTTGTTTCCATTAACCATTAGTGGTGGTTTTTTTGTTGTAGTTTGTGTGTTGACGCCTTTTGTTATTTATAAATTGCTGCTTGTTAATCAACCTTTTTGGCTATTCTTTAATGATGTCTGGTTATTCTTGTTATTTGCTGGTATCAGTTTGTGGTTGCAAGTAGGACAGTTATCAATGTTGATGAAACTTTATCGGGAATCAACTGTTGATCCGTTAACAAAATTAATTAATCGCAGGGTACTGTTGAGGCTGGCGCAAAGGAGTCATGACTATCATGAAGTGTACTCGGTTGTTATGTTTGATTTAGATCGTTTTAAGCGTATCAATGATAATTATGGTCATGCTGCTGGTGACAAGGTTTTGGTTGCTGTAGCTAAAGTTATTCAAAAAGAATTAAGAACAACAGATATTATTGCTCGCTTTGGCGGTGAGGAATTTGTTGCGATATTACCTGAGATTAACTTAATTGAAGCAAATGCAATTGCCAGCAGAGTGGCTATCGCCATTAGTCACCAAGTGATAGTCTTAGCCGATGGCACAGAATTAAGCGTTACTGCCAGTGTTGGCGTTACCCAAAGAAAAGAAGAAGAAAACGTTAATGACGTTTTAAAAAGAGCGGATGATTTTTTATATTTTGCTAAAAAAAATGGCAGAGATCGAGTTGTTTCTGATCATGATTATTACCAAATGATAGTATGATTTACTTAGTTATAACCGTCCATTTTTGTGGTTATTACAGTAGTTCATTAGAAAAACGCCACGCAATAAAGCGGCTAACTTTTTGACCTTGTGCCATGTTGATTATTTTTACTTGTGATGCTTGAGCCTTTTTCAAATAAAGTTTTATTTTAGGTAAATGATCTTTTTTAGAGAGTAAACAAGTAAACCATAGTACTTGATCTTGATATACCTTACTTTCTTTGATCATTTGATGAATAAACGCTAACTCGCCACCCGGACACCATAATTCTGCTTTTTGCCCGCCAAAGTTTAAAGCAGCTTTATTCTGGGAGCTATTCCCTTTATTTAAATTTTGCCACTTTCTGCTAGTACCTGCATCCGCATCCGCTAATGATTTATGAAACGGAGGATTACACAGTGTTAAATGATAATATTCATTTGGGTGAATTATACCGTCAAAAATTTTAGCGCTATTTTTTTGTAATCGACAGCTTATATTGTTAGCAATATTTTTATTGGCATTAACATTGTGATTAGCGGCTTTTATAGAAATAGGGTCAATATCTGAAGCGACAAAATACCAGTCATATTCACAAGCCCCTAAAATAGGGTAAATGCAAGTCGCCCCTGTGCCAATATCTAATACTGAAACTTTACCTTCTATTAATATATCGCTTTCTTTTAATAAGTCGGCAAGGTAGTGAATATAGTCAACACGCCCCGGAATGGGTGGGCATAAATAACCTTGAGGAAAGTCCCAATCTTGAACTTGATAATGTGCTTTGAGTAAAGCAATATTCAACGCTTTTACCGCATTGGCGTTGCTGAAATCTAGTGTATCTTGCTGATTATATTTATTTTTTATAATAAACGCTGATAAAGCAGGGTGAGCTATTATTAGGCTAGTAAAGTTGTAGCCATAGCGATGTTTATTACGTGGGTGCAATACAGCTTTAGTGCTCATTATTTAGGTTTTTGACCAATTTTAAAATAGCCATTACTGGTAAATTGCACCACTTGTTGACGTTTTTTTCCGATAAGAATAGGCCCGTCATCCATAAATAAAAAATTCTTCCAACAGCGTTTAAATACCGCCCAAGTAGTTTCAATAATATTATCTCGATTTGAACAATAATAAACGACAGTATTATTATCCCAAGCAATATGTTCACTGATTAGCGCAGGTAAGTTTTCGTCATTACTGTCCCAAAGACTTTCCCATTTTCCTTGTTCAGCCCAGTTACTTTTATCAAAAGGCCAGTCACCTTTTTTGAAAAAATCAGGGTGATCTACTTGGCGACTGATAAAAGTATCCCACACTACATTAGCTCGATCTTTTACCATAAGTTTGATTTTAGTTAAGTCTACTTCACTAATAGGAAGGCTTTTATGTTTAAAAATCCAAGCGTTTTTTAACTGTTCTAGCGGGATATAACTCATTAGTTAGGCTCGATGATTGCACTAAGGCTTATAAATAGATTATACGGGAGTACTTACTATTTTATATAGGTAATGAACTTACTTTTTTTAACTAAGTGAAGTAAAGAATAAAAATATAGCAAAAGAGCCACCCAAAAGCAGCTTTTTCTGTAATGAGGAGCTGCTGCTGAACTCGTATTTATACTTAACCTTTTGTTAAATAATGTTAATTTTTTTATTTTTGGATGACACCTTTATTATTCTTGCAGTGCGATGGATGCCATTTTCATCGTGCTTTCAAATGATTCTGCACCCGCAATAAATAAACCATTATGGCAAAACATAGCATCATCAATACCAGTCTCGTCTTTAAGCGCTTTATCAGATAAGCCGGCCCATTGTTTAGGCAACGGTTTTCTGTCTTCGAATGAACCTAGTTCAACAGGTACTGTTTGAATTCTCCATTGGCCAGACCCCGATGGATAAATCATATATAGCGCCTCTTCAGATAAGGCATGAACTGTTCTTTTCCATGGCGTATATTTTTCTAATACAATTACTCTCGGATCTTCTGCATTTTCAATAGCTTTAGCAACAATTTCTTTTGCACTAATGCCACCGTTAGCCGAGGCAATGAATCGTGTTAATACGCGCGATGCAAAATCAACCGCTTCATCAAAACAGGTATCAAAGTGACAGTCTTCTTGCCAAGTAGGGTTAAACATTGAAATGGTTTGGCTAAGACTAATACCTTTATTGATACCTTTAGTAACGCCTTCAGCATAACCACAGTCGATGGCATCAATCGTTGATACTAGACCTGCATCAACAGAATTTGCTACGTCTTGGTTACCCTGGCAGATTTCTAGGCCATATTTCTGCCAAATCAAACCAAATGACGAATAAGGAATACCATTTTCTCGCTCACCTGCACCACCACGTTGATGATGATCAAAACGGCCAGCATCTGGGTCATATTCACCACCTACATCAACCACAATGTCTGCCTTGGCGATAATTTCTAAATCACGGGTGCGTATGAGTGTAAAAGAAGTGAAAATGTTCTTAAGTGCAGCGATACTGAAAACATCATCTGCATGAAAATTACCGTTGTGAGTTGCTATAGTTTTATCATTCATTTGTTTGGTGTCATTTTAGAGAGGAATAAGAAGGTGTTGCTGGTTAAATTGTACAGTTTTGACGTTCCCTGTTTTGGAAATTTTAATAAATAAAATTATAGGGTGGATTCTATACGGAGACTGCTAACAAAAACACCATAGTCTCTTGTTGTTTTTAAACTTTGCGGGTAAGTAGCAAACCGATACCGATAGCGCCAATAAAAAATGCACAACAACGATTAAATAATTTTTTCATATTTGGTTTTGAGAACCAGTTACGTAAATATACACCAAAAATAGCATATATAGAAATAGCAACTAATTCCAAGCATAAAAACACTACACCTAAAATGAAGAACTGATACCCTGCATTTTGACTTGAATCTATAAATTATGGAAGAAATGCAGTGAAGGTCAAAATAGCTTTAGGATGACCTGCGGCCAATAAAAACTCTTGATTAGCAAGTTGGTAAATACTCTTATCGTTTTGCATTTGTTCATTTACTTCTGAAACTTTTGAATTCCATAACTGAAATGCAATCCAAAACAAATAGGTAGCCCCAATAATTTTTATTGTCAGGAAAATTGTTTCTGAAGCATATAAAATTGTGGCCAACTTACAGGGTGGGATCACGCATTTTTGATAAATAACACGATATCATGAAAATATTTTGAACTTAATTGATGTTGAACGATCAGATCAGTATCAAAAATTCAACGTTGATAAATTATGAAGTCATTATTTCAAGATATTGAAAGTATTGAAGATCACAGAGTAGGCGCTAATAAAGATTATGAATTAGCCGATATTATTTTCTTAACAATATCTGCAGTGCTGTGTGGAGCAAAGGGT